>Ga0209070_100324_pt1 | contig 38674 bp, 29 predicted proteins | sample SynthPrep_5_END__FD_187205 | JGI IMG/M metagenome (GOLD analysis project Ga0209070, IMG submission 187205) | Synthetic microbial communities from Ohio, USA - SynthPrep_5_END_DS10_MetaG (SPAdes) (version 2) | ecosystem: Engineered > Bioreactor > Aerobic > Activated sludge | place: USA: Ohio... | reverse complement strand
GACGATCATGGCTGCAAGTCCTCGACCATCGCCCACCAGAGCGAGCATGCGTTCATCGCCGCGTCGATCCCGGTGCTCAACCCGGCCAACGTCCAGGAAGTGCTGGACTACGGCATCATCGGCTGGGAGCTGTCGCGCTACAGCGGCTGCTGGGTGGCGCTGAAGACCATCGCCGAGAACGTCGACTCCTCGGCCGTGGTGGACGTCGATCCACTGCGTATCCAGATAAAGATCCCCGAGGATTTCCAACTGCCGGAAGACGGCGTGCACATCCGCTGGCCCGATCCGCCCCTGGCCCAGGAAAAGCGCCTCAACGTCTACAAGATCTACGCCGCGCGCGCCTTCGCCCTGGCCAACAACCTCAACCAGGTCAAGCTCGATTCGCCCAACCCGCGTCTGGGCATCATCACCACCGGCAAGTCCTACCTCGACGTGCGCCAGGCCCTGGATGACCTCGGCCTGGACGAAGCACTGTGCGCCAAGGTTGGCCTGCGCGTGCTCAAGGTCGGCATGAGCTGGCCGCTGGAGCCGGTGTCGGTGCACCAGTTCGCCGAAGGCCTGGACGAAATTCTGGTGGTGGAAGAGAAACGCAGCATCATCGAAGACCAGCTCACCGGCCAGCTCTATAACTGGCCAGTGGGCAAGCGCCCGCGCGTGGTCGGCGAGTTCGATGAACAGGGTAATTCGCTGCTGCCCAACTTGGGCGAATTGACTCCGGCGATGATCGCCCGGGTGATCGCCAAGCGCCTGGCGCCGATCTACAGCAGCCCGACCATCGAAGAGCGCCTGGCCTTCCTCGATGCCAAGGAAAAGGCCCTGGCCGCGCCCAAGCACAAGACCGTGCGCACCCCGCATTTCTGCTCCGGCTGCCCGCACAACAGCTCGACCAAGGTGCCGGAAGGTAGTCGTGCCCTCGCCGGCATCGGCTGCCACTACATGACCCAGTGGATGGACCGCAGCACCGACACCTTCACCCAGATGGGCGGCGAGGGTGCCACCTGGATCGGCCAGGCGCCGTTCACCGATACGCCGCACGTGTTCCAGAACCTCGGTGACGGCACCTACTTCCACTCCGGCCATCTGGCCCTGCGCGCGGCCGTGGCCGCCGGGGTCAATATCACCTACAAGATTCTCTACAACGATGCGGTGGCGATGACCGGCGGCCAGCCCATCGACGGCGAACTGCGTATCGACCAGCTCAGCCAGCAGGTGCATGCCGAGGGCGTCAAACGCATCGCCCTGGTCAGCGACGAGCCGGACAAGTACCCGACCCGCGCCACCTTCGCCCCGGGCGTCACCTTCCATCACCGTCGCGAGCTGGACGCCGTGCAGCGTGAGTTGCGCGAGGTAAAAGGTGTGTCGGTGATCCTCTACGACCAGACCTGCGCCACCGAAAAACGTCGTCGGCGCAAGCGCGGCAAGATGGTCGATCCGGCCAAGCGCGCCTTCATCAACCCGGCCGTGTGCGAAGGCTGTGGCGACTGCAGCGTGAAATCCAACTGCCTGTCGGTGCTGCCGCTGGAAACCGAACTGGGGCGCAAGCGCGAGATCGACCAGAGTGCCTGCAACAAGGACTTCAGCTGCCTGGAGGGCTTCTGCCCGAGTTTCGTCACCGTGCACGGCGGCAGCCTGCGCAAGCCCGAGGCCGTTGGCCTCGGTGCGCTGTTCATCGCCCTGCCGGAGCCGAAACAGCCGGCCCTGACTCGCCCCTGGAACATCCTTCTGCCCGGTGTTGGCGGTAGCGGTGTGACCACCGTTGGCGCGCTGCTGGGCATGGCCGCGCATATCGAAGGCAAGGGCTGCACCGTGCTCGACCAGGCCGGCCTGGCGCAGAAGTTCGGCCCGGTGATCACCCACATCCGTATTGCCACGCGGCAGAGCGACATCTACGCGGTGCGCATCGCCGCCGGGGAAACCGACCTGCTGCTGGGTTGCGACCTGGTGGTGTCGTCCAGCGAAGAGGCGCTGGCCAAGCTCAACTACAAGATCGCCCATGCGGTGATCAACAGCCATGAGGCGGCCACTGCCGAGTTCACCCGCAACCCGGACGCCCAGGTGCCCGGCGCAGCCATGCGCGAGGCGATCAGCGAGGCGGTGGGCGAGGGCAAGACCCGCTTCGTCGACGCTACTCGCCTGGCCACTCGCCTGCTCGGCGATAGCATCGCCACCAACCTGTTCATGCTCGGCTATGCCTATCAGTTGGGCCTGGTGCCGGTATCGGCCGAAGCGCTGAACAAGGCCATCGAGCTCAACGGCGTGTCCGTTCAACTCAACCAGCAGGCCTTCCTCTGGGGCCGTCGCGCCGCACATGATCTGGCTGCGGTGGAAAAACTCGCCGCGCCCAAGGTCGTCGAAGCGCCGCATTGCAGCACGCTGGAGGAAATCGTTGCCGACCGTGTGCAGCGTCTGACCGCCTACCAGAACGCGGCCTATGCCGAACGCTACCGTGAGCTGGTCGAGCACGTGCGCAAGGCCGATACCGATGCGCAGCAGCGCCTGAGCAAGGCCGTAGCTCGCTATTACTTCAAGCTCCTGGCCTACAAGGACGAGTACGAAGTGGCGCGGCTGTACAGCGATGCCACGTTCCGCAAGCAGCTCGAAGCGCAGTTCGAAGGCGACTACCAGTTGCAGTTCCACCTGGCGCCGAGCTGGCTGAGCAAGCCAGATGCGGTGACTGGTGAGCCGTGCAAGCGCAGCTTCGGCCCCTGGATGCTCAAGGCGTTCGGCGTACTGGCGCGCTTCAAGTTCCTGCGTGGCAGCGTGCTCGATCCGTTCGGCCACAGTGCCGAGCGTCGCCTGGAGCGCGAGCTGATCGAGGAGTACGAAGCCAATGTGGCCTACCTGCTCGCCGAGCTCAACGCCGGTAACTACCGCACGGCGGTGGCGCTGGCCGAGATTCCCGAGCAGATCCGCGGCTACGGCCACGTCAAGGAAGCGGCACTGACCAAGGCGCGCGAGCAGGCGACGCAGCTCAAGGCACGCCTGACCGTCAGCGAGATCGCCGCTGTGCAGCTGTTCGAACCGGCTGCCTGAACCTCAAACCCATCCCCTTTGCCACCCTCTCCCGTGCGGGAGAGGGGCGGCTTTTTATATCCGAGGTAATCCGATGTCCGTCTTCACTCACGTCGACTTCGATCAGCACGAACAGGTGGTCTCTCGATTCGACAAGCTCAAGAGAAATTACGAGAGCGTGGTGGCCATGGCCTGCGCCTTCCTATGGTTGCCCATGTAAAACGGCAGCAGGCCCTAGGAAGTGAGCGGTGGCGACATGACAAATGCGCGTGTCGCCGCTAAGATGCGGCCCGGCCGTTGCCAATACGGCCGTGTCCCCTTAGTTCAACGGATAGAATAAGCCCCTCCTAAGGGCTAGATGCTGGTTCGATTCCAGCAGGGGACGCCAAATGATTGACTCTATCTGTCTATAGAAGTCTACGAATCCCAGTAAAGCCGGCCACTTGAGCCGGCTTTGTTGTATCCGGCTGTCTACTATTGTCTCTGTACATATCCACGTTTTAGGAAGACGTTTAGGGATACGCCGGTTCGATAAGGGTACGTATTCCTATGGCACGCCCAGTCACCCCTCTGACAGATTCCAAGTGTGAGGCTGCCAAGCCGCGCGAGAAGGAATACAAGCTGTTCGATGGTCAGGGCCTGTACCTGGCTGTGAAGCCCAGCGGTTCCAAGGTGTGGCGCTTCAAGTTCACCCGGCCCGATGATAGGGCGGGGCTGGCCACTTTCGGCAACTACCCAGCGCTGACCCTGAAGGCCGCCCGTGATCGGCGTGCTTCTGCCCTGGAGCTGCTGGCCCACGATCAAGACCCGATAGAGACCGCCAGGCTCGCAAAGATCGAAGCCACCAATGCCCGCGCCAACACCTTCAAGGCCATGGCCGAGGAATGGCATGCGGCCTGTTCCCTCAAGTGGTCGCCAGGGCATGCCGCCACGGTGTGGCGCAACCTCGAGTTGCACGTATTGCCGGTGCTCGGTGCGCGCCCGCTGGGTGAGCTCAAAACCCGGGATCTGATGCAGCCGCTCAAGGCCGTGGAGAAGCGCGGCACCCTGGAGCTGGCTGGCCGGCTGCGCCAGTACATCACCGGGGTCATGCGTATGGCAGTGCAGCATGGGCTGATCGACAGTAACCCGGCCAACGACCTGGTGGGCGCCACGGCCACCCGCAAGAGTGCCCACCGGCCCGCCTTGCCACTGGATCGCCTACCCGAGCTGCTGCAGCGTATCAAGGCCGATTCCGGCCGGGCGCTGACCCGGCATGCGGTATCGCTCACCCTGCTGGTGTTTATCCGCTCCAGCGAGCTGCGTTTTGCCCGTTGGAGTGAGATCGACACCGTCCGGGCCATGTGGGAGATACCCGGCCAGCGCGAGGCCATCGAGGGCGTCAAGTTCTCCCACCGCGGCGCCAAGATGGGGACTCCGCACCTGGTACCGCTGAGCCGCCAGACACTGGAGCTGCTGGAACAGGTACGCCAGCTTACCGGCCGTTTCGATCTGGTGTTCCCCGGCGACCATTACCACCACAAGCCCATGAGCGAGAACACCATCAACAAGGCCCTGCGCCGTATGGGTTATGACACCAAGGTTGATCTGTGCGGCCACGGCTTCCGCACTATGGCCTGTTCCGCCTTGGTGGAGTCGGGGCTATGGTCGAAGGATGCCGTTGAAAGGCGGATGAGCCACCAAGAGCGCGACACGGTGCGTGGCGCCTACATCCACAAGGCAGAGCACCTGCAGGAACGCCGGCTGATGTGCCAGTGGTGGGCCGACTACCTCGATGCCAACCGGCAGCAGCACGTCACCCCATACGATTTCGCCCACCGTTGGTAAGGGGTCGGCAACGTGGTGCCGGTCAACTTCGGCAAGTCGGTTTGAGCATGCAAACCCATACCCCTGAAAAATTCCTTGTTCTTGGTGTGATTGGTGTTCCTAGAATGCTTGGAGCCAGTAACCACGGGGCTTTCAGCGATGGAGCACAAGAGCGAACAGACAGGAACACGGGCGGCAATGAACACCTGTTGTGTTCCGGCGTCCTGCCTCAAAAAGGCCGATTCGGCCTGCTCTTGCCTGTAAAGGAGCTGATCTACCAAGAGGTTTGGGGGATTGTTGCTGGCCTGCAACATCATTCGTCGTGAAGCCAGTCAGGCAGCCGTCGCCTTTGGCCGCTCCCCAAGCGACATCCGCTTCAAGCCGGTGGCCCACTACATCGCCGTGCAATTGATCGTGATGGCAGCGGCCAACCCGATTTCAGCAACAGGACAACGCTTATCAGCGTTGAGGGCAGGAGTCGGCGGGCTGTTTCTGGATCACCGCCCAAGGCCATCAAGAGCAAGGACGGTGAAGATTTCAAAGACCCGCTACCCGGTGGATCGCAAGGCTGCTCCGCTTAAGTGAACAGCATTACACGCGAGGTGGGCCTTGCTATCAACGCGGCGGGTCTCAGCTGTCCTTACGCTCTTGTGCCATGCAGGCCGCTGCGGTGAACAGTACGTCGGTGGAGGAGTTCAGTGCAGTTTCCGCCGAGTCCTGAACGATGCCGATGATGAAACCGATGGCGACGATCTGCATGGCCACGTCGTTGGGAATACCGAACAGGCTGCAGGCCAGCGGGATCAGCAGCAGCGAGCCGCCGGCCACGCCGGAGGCGCCGCAGGCACTGATCGAGGCCAGCACGCTCAGCAGCAGGGCGGTGGGTAGATCGACGGGGATGCCCAGGGTGTGCACTGCAGCCATGGTCAGCACGGTGATGGTGATGGCGGCACCGGCCATGTTGATGGTGGCGCCCAGCGGAATGGAGACCGAGTAGGTTTCTTCGTGCAGGCCCAGGCGCTGGCTCAGTTGCAGGTTGACCGGAATGTTGGCGGCCGAGCTACGGGTGAAGAAAGCGGTGATGCCGCTTTCGCGCAGGCAGGTGAACACCAGCGGGTAGGGGTTGCGACGGATCTTCCAGTACACCAGCGCCGGGTTGACCACCAGGGCCACCAGCAGCATGCAGCCGACCAGCACCACCAGCAGGTGCAGATAACCGAGCAGGGCGTCGAAGCCGGATTCGGCGAGGGTGGCGGCGACCAGGCCGAAGATCCCCAGCGGCGCCAGGCGGATCACCAGCTTGACGATGGCAGTCACACCGTTGGACAGTTCGCCCAGCAGTTGTTTGCTACCGGCGCTGGCATGGCGGAAGGCGAAGCCGAGGCCGATAGCCCAGGCCAGGATACCGATGAAGTTACCATTCAGCAGGGCATTGACCGGGTTGTCGACCACGTTCATCAGCAGCGTCTTGAGCACCTCGCCGATGCCGCCGGGGGGCGTCAGTTCAGCAGCCTGGCTGCTCAGTACCAGCGACGACGGGAAGGCGAAGCTGGCCACCACCGCGACCAGGGCGGCGCTGAAGGTACCGATCAGGTACATCAGCAGGATCGGGCGGATATGCGTCTGTTGGCCTTGCTGGTGGTTGGCGATGGACGACATCACCAGGATGAACACCAGTACCGGGGCGACGGCCTTGAGCGCCGAGACGAACACGTTACCGATGAAGCCGACGGACAGTGCTGCCTGCGGGGCGATTACGGCCAGAGCGATACCTGCCAGCAGGCCGATGATGATCTGCGTCACCAGGCTGGTGCGGTTGAGTAGCTGCAGGGCAGGGTGAAGGGCTTGGGACATCGCGAGTTCTCTGGTTGCTGGGCGCGTTGCAAGTGGCGTCGGGCCTGGTTCGAGAGGTTTTTCGGTAGTGCCATGGAGAGCAGGCCGAAAAAATAGCGCGCGACTCTAGCACAGCCGGATCGGGGTTCGTGCGCTGGACGGGCATCTGGACGACAGGGCGCAAGCCCATGTCGCATCTCTACAAGGCTTGTCTGCCGGCTCTGCCAGGTAGTTGCCGGGGCGGATCAGCAAACCTGCGGCTGGCAGGGTGTGACCCGTGGTCGCTCGAAGAACAGGAAGAATTGAGGCTACGCTGTACCCTGTGCGGCGCAAGCGAGCGTCTGAATCGTGATGAGTTGGCAATCGAACTGTTCGTTTTCCAGGGCATCGAAAGTTGCATCGCCCGCACGCCCCAAGGGCGCCGTCCTAGCCGCGCAGGCCCGCCGCCATTCCCGGTTTCCGTGCACAAGGAGCTTTACCCGTCAATGCGCTTGATCTGGAAGTCATTCCGCTCGCTCTATTTCGCCACCTTGCTGATGTTGCTCGGCTCTGGCCTGCTCAGTACCTACCTGGCCCTGCGTCTGGCTGACACCGTGGATGGTCTCTGGGTCGGTGCGCTGATGGCGGCCAATTACTTTGGCCTTGTGCTCGGCGGCAAGCTGGGGCATCGACTGATCGGTCGGGTGGGGCATATCCGTGCTTACGTGGCCTGTGCCGGCGTGGTCACGGCGGCTGTGCTGGGCCATGGGCTGATCGAGTGGCTGCCATTCTGGCTGTTTCTGCGCATGCTGGTGGGCCTGGGCATGATGTGTCAGTACATGGTCATCGAGAGCTGGCTCAACGAGCAGGCCGAAGCCACGCAGCGTGGCCTGGTGTTCAGCGGGTACATGGGGGCTTCCTACCTGGGCCTGATTCTTGGGCAGCTGGCGCTGGTGGTGCATCCGACGCTGGGTCTGGAATTGCTCATGTTGGTCGCCCTGTGCTTCGCCTTGTGTCTGGTGCCCGTAGCGCTGACCCGGCGTTTACACCCGGCGCCCTTGCATCCGGCACCGCTGGAGCTGCGCTTCTTCCTCAGTCGCGTGCCGCTGTCGCTGACCGCTATCGCCGTGGCTGGCCTGTTGATCGGTTCTTTTTATGGCCTGGCGCCTTTGTACGCCACTCGGATGGGGCTATCGACCGAGCAGGTGGGGCTGTTCATGGGCAGCTGCATCCTGGCGGGTCTCCTGGTGCAGTGGCCGCTGGGCTGGCTTTCCGATCGACATGACCGCGTGCGCCTGATTCGTGGCTGTTCGGTCTTGCTGCTGCTGGCTGCCTTGCCGTTGGCGGCACTGCCACAGGTATTTCTCGGCCTGCTGTTCGGTGTCGGTTTTTTGGTCAGCATGATGCAATTCAGCCTCTACCCACTGGCCGTGGCCCTGGCCAATGACCATGTCGAGCCGGAGCGGCGGGTATCACTGACGGCCATGCTGTTGGTGACATTCGGTGTTGGTGCCTGCATCGGTCCATTATTGGCGGGTGTATTGATGCGTTTTTATGGCGCCAACATGCTCTATGTGTTTGTCAGTGTCTGTGCGCTGATCCTGGTCTGGCGTATTCGCCCAGAGGTCGTCACCCATCAGCATCAGGTCGATGATGCGCCACTGCAGCATATGGCCATGCCCGGCAACGTAACCAGCTCGCCACTGGTCGCCGCTCTCGACCCGCGGGTCGATGAGCAGACGGTACAGGAGCAGATGCAGGAGCCAGCTGCGGCGGGCGAGGAGGAGGTTGAGCCGGACGTGAAGCGGGGGTAGTCCGCCGCCAGACTTTGTAGGGTGGGCTTTAGCCCACGGCGGCCTCCCTTGGTGGGCTGAAGCCCACCCTACGGGCTTTGCGCGAATGGAGGGGGTGGGCTCAGAAGGGGCCGTCGCTCTCGGTGCGACGCGCCTCGCGTTGCAACTGATAGACGAAGCGCTCGACCTGACGTTGCTCCAGACCGGTCATGCGATGAAAACGAGTGCCGACGAAGGTCATGTCGACCTTGTCCTCGTATTGCACATGACGTATTTCCACTGCGCAGGTCAGGTTGCCGAAGGGCAGGTAAGCTGTGAGTCGCTCGTGCACCTGGCCATTGCTTAATTGCTGGCTGAGATTACCGGCGAAACGCAGTTTGCAGCCGGTGGCCGAGATGTCCAGCAGATGGCCTGGCAGCGACTCGCGCAGTTTGTCACCATTGAGTACAACCTTGACCAGATCGCTTTGTTTCAATTGTGCGCGAAAGGCGCTGCGGCGCTGGTGATAGATCACTTCGGTGGGCAACGGTGCCCAGTAGCAGGGGGCTCCCTCGAGCTCGCCAAGCCGCACGTCGTGATCACAGGTCCAGGCTACTCGCACCCCGTCGCGGAACGCCTCGACGTTGAAGGTTTCGCCTTGCTTGAGAAAACGTTCGCCATCGTTAGGGATGATCTCGTCCAGCGCTAAGCGCGCACGGTCTTTATCGATTTCTACAAGGTAACTTTGAAAACGCTGGCCACGATCCTTGAATTGGATAACCAGGGGATCATGGTTCTGTTGCAATTGGCGCAGGGTGGCAATGATCTCGACGGATGTCTTGAGCACCTTGGGCGGCTGAGGACCGCTCTCGTCGTTGAACGCGCTGGACACAGGACGGAACTCTCCGGTTCATGAGCTATAACGGCACTAGCATACTGGCAGAGTGCCTGCATGTCCCTGTGCTTTTTGTTGGGGGATGGCTCAGGCCTGGCTGAGCGGTCTTTGCTGCGCGATTCTAGCGGCACCGCCGCGGCTGTCATAGAGGCCGGGTGTCTCTGCGCCGCGCAGAATACCAAGGACGCTGCCGACCGAGGCCTGGTTGGCGCGAATCAAACGCCCATTGCGTAGATTGGCCTCCTGGCAGCGCTGCAGGAGAGCGGACAGCTCCTCACTGCGTACCAGCAACTGATCACCTACGGAGGACTTGCTCGCCAGCGCAGTGAGCCCTTCGCGATCTGCACTCAGACCGGCGTTTTGCAGCAGACGGCTGCGCTCGTTGCCGTGCTGTTGAAGCAGGGCAAGCAGAGGTTGTTTTTCACTGAGCAGGCTGTCGAGGCGCGGCAGGTCGCGTTCGGTGAGGGCCTGGAATTCGCTATCGATCAGCTCAAGCAATTGCTCGGCGGTGCCGATATCGTTGGTGAAGAGGTCAAGCAAGGCTGTGTCGTTCATGGCGGGCTCTTGGGGGTCGGGCGTCCAACACCCCCAGCGCAGCCCTGAGACTAGCGCTGGGATTCGAAGTCGAGCAGTTTCTGGGCGACGCGTTTGCTGTCGACCTGATAGCTGCCATCAGCAATGGCCTGTTTCAGCTGGGCCACACGCTCCTTGTTGACGATGGGCTGATCACGCAGCTTCTCGCCGATTGTTTGCAACTGCTGTGCCTCACGGCTCAGTTGTACCGATTCACCGCTCTTGGTGTTGGTCTGTTCATCAGTACCGGTGACAGGCGCTTTGTTCGGCTGTGCCGACTCATTGCGATTGCCAGCCTGAGTCGCGCCGGTACGTCCCGCATTGGCGGGCGTATTGGCATTGTTCAGCCGGTTGAAGTCGATGACCATGATGCAGAACCTCGGACGATATGGTGGACGCTTGCCATGCTTCTCGGCTGCTGCCGGGAAAACTTTAGGATTAATTTCATCGCGTCGTTTAACAGTGTAGGGAATCGCCACGTCTTTGCGCTACAAGAAACATGCCTACATGGGTACTTCCACTTGCCCAGGCCCGACAACGCGGGCTCGAACGACTCGCTGCGAGCGTAGGTTACGCACGTTGATCTGCTCGCCCGGGGCCCCGTCGGTCAGGGCTTCGCCGGGCATGCGTACGTTGACCGTGGAGCCACGAGCGCTGATCACCACCTGGTCGCCGCGCCGAATGACCTCGGCTATTTGCAGATGAGTCGAAAGAAGAATCTGGTCACTACCGAGCTGGCGCGTCAATTTTTTGCCGATCGCCTGATTCAGGTCGGTGAGAAAGTTCTGACCCAATTGACCGACATCGCGTTCAACCAGGCTCAAATCCGTAGCTTTGACTACGCTCATGCGCTTGAGCGGGCGAGTCAGTACGACAATGGGGCGATACAAGCGCACTTCAGCGGGCACGAATACTGTCCACGGAGCGCTGCCGTCACAGCGCACGCGCGTAGTGACACGGCCCAGCGGCTGCGCCGGGCTTTCCAGCGTGGTGGTCAGCGGCTGATCGCACAGAGGCAGGCGTAACCGTGGGTCGAGACGGTTGACGCGAATCTCATGGCGGCCCTGAATTTCGCTACGCTGTAGATATTCAGTGGTCGCCTGCTCAAGAAAGGCCTCGGTGGCGCCGATAAGTTGTTCAGTGCTGGTGAAGGTGGCAGCCGCCGTAGCGCTGTAGCCGAGTGTCGGCAAAGCGAGTAAAACGGGCAAAGGGGCAAGGCACTTTGCTAGTAGCTGACGGAATGATGACGTTCTCTGCTTCATAAGCAATGCAAAGCAAGCCCCGTGCCGCCTGCTAGGCTCAACGGGGTAGGCGTTACTGGATAAGAAGGAGTCCGGGCATGGCCGGGTTGATGGATTCGGTTAACCAGCGCACTCAGTTGGTGGGACAGAACCGCTTGGAGTTGTTGCTGTTTCGCCTGGAAGGCCCACAGCTTTACGGTATCAACGTATTCAAGGTGAAAGAGGTGCTGCAATGCCCGAAACTCACCATCATGCCCAAATCAAGTCCGGTGGTGCGGGGGGTGGCCAACATTCGCGGGGGCACCATCCCGATTCTCGATCTTTCCATCGCTACCGGCCGTGCCGCGCTGGAAGATCTGAAGACCAGCTTCGTGATCATCACCGAGTACAACACCAAGGTTCAGGGTTTTCTGGTGCGCTCGGTCGAACGTATCGTCAACATGAACTGGGAGGAGATCCATCCGCCACCCAAGGGCACCGGACGCGATCACTACCTGACAGCAGTCACGCGGCTCGACCAGCAGTTGGTCGAGATCATCGATGTCGAGAAAATTCTTGCCGAAGTCGCGCCGACCTCGGAAGTGATCTCCGCTGGCGTCATCGATGATCAGGTGCAGAGTCAGGCGGTGACCAAGCATGTGCTGATCGTCGATGACTCCTCGGTGGCGCGCAAACAGGTTTTGCGCTGCCTGCAGACCGTTGGCGTCGAGGTGACGGCGCTGAACGATGGCCGCGAGGCACTCAATTACCTCAAGAAAATGGCCGACGAGGGGCATAATCCCGACAAGGAACTGCTGATGCTGATTTCCGACATCGAGATGCCCGAGATGGACGGATATACGCTGACCACGGAGATTCGTAGCGATCCGCGCATGCAGAAGCTGCATATCCTCCTGCATACTTCGCTTTCCGGTGTGTTCAACCAGGCGATGGTGAAGAAGGTCGGCGCTGACGACTTCCTCGCCAAGTTCAAGCCAGATGATCTGGCGGCGCGGGTGGTCGATCGCATTCGTGTATCGGATGGGTGCTGAAGGATGACCTTCGGCGAACGTTATGGTTGCAGAGGCGGCACTAGTGTCTTCAGGTAATTTGGATTTCGAGCAGTTCCGGACTTTCCTGGAAAAGGCCTGCGGTATTCTGCTTGGCAGCAACAAGCAGTACCTGGTCTCCAGCCGTCTGAACAAGTTGATGGAACAGAACGGCATCAAGACCCTGGGCGAGCTGGTGCAGCGCATGCAGAGCCAGCCGCGAGGCGGGTTGCGCGAGCAGGTGGTGGATGCCATGACCACCAATGAGACCCTGTGGTTTCGCGACACCTATCCCTTCGAGGTGCTCAAGAGCCGTGTACTGCCGGAGTTGATCAAGGCCTACCCGGGGCAGCGCCTGCGTATCTGGTCGGCCGCCTGCTCGTCCGGGCAGGAGCCATACTCGCTGTCGATGGCCATCGATGAGTTCGAGCGTACCAACCTCGGTCAGCTCAAGGCAGGTGTGCAGATCGTCGCCACCGATCTTTCGCCTTCGATGCTGGCCAACTGCAAGTCCGGTGAATACGACAGCCTGGCCATGGGGCGCGGGCTTTCGCAGGAGCGACTGCAGCGCTACTTCGACCCCAAGGGGCCAGGGCGTTGGCAGGTCAAGGCGCCTATCAAGAGCCGTGTCGAGTTTCGCCCACTGAACTTGCTGGATAGCTACGCGGCATTGGGCAAGTTCGACATCGTCTTCTGCCGCAACGTGCTGATCTACTTCTCGGCCGAGGTGAAGAAGGACATCCTCACGCGCATCCATGCCACCCTCAAGCCGGGTGGCTATCTGTTCCTTGGCGCCTCCGAAGCGCTCAATGGCCTGCCGGACAAGTACCAGATGGTGCAGTGCAGCCCGGGGATCATCTACAAGGCCAAATAGGCGCAAGGCATGTTTGGTATCAGCAGCGGGAGGCCTTTGGCCTAATGCCAGTCAGTTAAGCCGTTGCACTCGATCTTTGTAGGAGCCGGCTTGCCGGCGATCCGCCATAAAAAGCATCGCCAGCAAGCTGGCTCCTACGAAAAACGCCCCTCTACTGCAAGTAGGAGGGGGTGGTGACGAACTTATCTGATCAGCATTAGCCTTTGGCCTCCCGTTTGCGTTTCTGGACTCTGAAAACCATGGGCCCGATCGGATAGGTTTCGCCGTAGGCACCAGCGGTTTGGCCTGGTGCAGAAGAACCGATGCGCATCGCGCGCCCCAGGGTTCGGCGGGGCGGCAATCTGTCCGGTTGGCTTTGCCGCTTGCTTGCCAATAGGCGGTAAAGCCTTGCCGCTTTGCCGCTATTTCCCTGTTCGTCATGCTTTAAGCTATTGATTTTGTTGACTTAAATAAGTTGGCACAGCCTTTGCTGAATATCTCGCAACAGAGACTACATGGCCCAAGCGGCAAAGGTTCGGAACATGAGCATCAACTTCGGCAGAGCACTCGGTATTCACGAACAAGCCCTCGGCTTTCGTGCCCAACGCGCCGAGGTGCTGGCCAACAATATCGCCAACGCCGATACGCCGAACTACAAGGCTCGCGATCTGGATTTCGCCAGCGTACTGGCCGAACAGAGCAGCCGCATGCAGCGTGGCGGCGTTTCTCTGAGCCGCACCGATAGCCGCCACATCCCAGCCGAGGGCGTGAAGACCGGCGAAGCCGAGCTGCCGTATCGCACGCCGTTCCACGCGTCGCTGGATCAAAACACCGTCGACCTGCAGATCGAGCAGTCGAACTACGCCGAGAACGCGGTGCAGTTCCAGGCCAGCTTTACCTTTCTCAACAGCAAATTCAAAGGGCTGACTGCAGCCCTGCGCGGCGAATAAGGAGTCAGGCCATGTCCCTTGCCAGTGTTTTCAATATCGCCGGAACCGGCATGAGTGCCCAGAGCACGCGTCTCAATACCATTTCCAGCAACATCGCCAACGCCGAGACCGTTTCCTCGAGCATCGATCAGACCTACCGCGCCCGTCATCCGGTGTTCGCCACCGTGTTCCAGCAGTCGCAGAACAGTGGTAGTGGTTCGCTGTTCGCCGAGCAGGACGAGGCGGGGAGTGGGGTGCAGGTGCTCGGCATCGTCGAGGATCAGAGCAATCTGGACATGCGCTACGAGCCCAGTCATCCGGCAGCGAATGCGGATGGCTACGTGTTCTATCCGAACGTCAATGTGGTCGAGGAAATGGCGGACATGATTTCGGCCAGTCGAGCCTTTCAAACCAATGCGGAAATGATGAATACCGCCAAGACCATGCTGCAGAAGGTTCTGACCCTGGGTCAGTAAGGACATAGCCATGAGCACCACAGAGACTGTTTCCAGCAGCGTGCTGTCGACTTACTCCGGCACCTCGACCAGCAGCACCAACGAATCCAGTTACTCCAGCCTGGGCAAGGATGACTTTCTGATGCTGCTGGTAACGCAGATGAACAACCAGAACCCGCTGGATCCGCAGGACAACAGTGAGTTCGTGGCTCAGCTCGCCCAGTTCAGCAGCCTGGAAAGCCTCACCAACATGTCGAGTTCGATGGACTCGTTGCTGAGTTCCTATCAGTCCTCGCAAGCGCTCCAGGCGTCCTCCTTGGTGGGGCGCAGCGTGACGGTATCGGCCAGTAGTACCTATGTCGATGGCGCCGCCGGCATGACGGGTAGCGTCGTGCTCCCGTCCGCAGCCGATGGTATTTCGGTCGGTGTCTATGACTCGGCAGGCAGTTTGGTCAAGACCATTGCGCTCGACAGCCAGACCAAAGGCGGCAACGTCAGCTTCACCTGGGATGGCACTAACGCCAGCGGAGTGGCGCAGCCGTCCGGCACCTACACCTTCAAGGCGTCGGCCTCGCTGGATGGCAAATCCACGGCCCTTGAGACCTACCTGCCGGCAGCGGTCAGCAGTGTGACGCTGGGTTCTGGAACAAGTGACATGACGCTCAATCTGGCCGGTGTAGGCAGTATTGCGTTGTCCAAAGTAATCAATATCGGCCAGTAAGCGATCGATGTAAGGGAGACGCGAGCATGACATTCAATACAGCATTGAGCGGTTTGAAGGCTGCCAGTTCATACTTGAACGTGACGGGTAACAACATTGCCAACACCGGGACCACCGGCTTCAAATATTCGCGTGCGGAGTTCGCCGATCTCTATGCCAGCAGCATGTTCGGCACGGGGAGCAACTCGATCGGCAGTGGCGTGATCACATCGGATATCGCCCAGCAGTTTACCCAGGGCAATATCAGCTACACCGATAACAGTCTCGACCTGGCCATCAATGGCAGTGGCTACTTTATCGTCAATGACGGTGGTAGCCAGCTGTATACGCGGGCCGGTGCCTTCAAGGTCGACAGTAATGGCAATGTGGTCAACAGCGCTGGCAACAACCTGATGGGCTATGGCGTCGATGCTGACGGCAATCTAGTCAATGGGGTGCTGACCAATCTGGTGGTCGATACCAGTAACCAGGAGCCTAACGCCACCTCGCTTGTCACTCAGAGTCTCGCGCTCAATTCGTCGGCCAGCATACCCACTAGCTCGCCCTTCGATTCTACTGTGTCAACTTCCTATAACTGGTCGACCTCCGTGAGCCTGTATGACACGCAGGGTAACGCCCATACCATGACGCAATACTTCGTCAAGGATGCGAGCAACCAGTGGAGCATGTACGTGCTGGTGGATGGGCGTAACCCGGGCGATCCGACCAGTACGGACCCGTACCAGGCCACGTTGCCGTTCACCACCGCAGGCGCACTGGATACGGACAATATTGTATTTGGTGATTTTGGTGATAATGGCGATGGCACGCTGAGCCTGGCCAACTGGATTCCAGCGACAATCACCGATGCTACGACCGATCCGGTCACCTGGGGCTCCAATGGCGCTGCTGCCAGCGCTACCGGCGTTACCCTGGATCTGCGCAAGGCAAGCCAGACCAACACCAACTTCGCAGTGAACAGCTTGGCGCAGGATGGCTACACCACCGGGCAATTGTCGGGTTTGTCCTTCGATGAAACCGGGCAATTGTTTGCCACTTACACCAATGGCAAGTCCGAGGTGATCGGGCAGGTGGCCCTGGCGACCTTTGCCAACATGCAAGGCCTCACCCCGGTTGGTGGCACGGCCTGGAGGCAGTCGCTGGCCTCTGGTGAGCCGGTGATCGGGACGCCGACTTCCGGTACGCTCGGTTCGATTGCGGCGGGGGCGCTGGAAGACTCCAACGTCGATCTGACAGGGCAGCTCGTCGACCTGATCGTGGCGCAGCGCAACTACCAGGCCAACGCCAAGACCATCGAGACCGAGAACGCGATCGCGCAGACGATCATCAATATCCGTTGATGATTTCGGCGGCAGATTCTTGCCGTCTCCATTGTTGAAGCCTCTCCTTGCGAGAGGCTTTTTTCTTTTAAAAACAGTAGCTTAATATTTATTTTTGGTTGTGGCACGTACCTTGCTAAAAACCATGTGATTGTGGTTTTTCAGGCGGAGGTCGAGATGGACAAGTTGCTGTATGTGGCGATGACGGGTGCCAGCCAGAACGCCCTGGCACAGAAGGCTCATGCCAACAACCTGGCGAATATCTCTACCAGCGGATTTCGCGCCGACCTTGAGCAGGCGCGTGCCATGCCGGTTTTCGGCGACAGTTATCCGGCGCGCGTGTATGCGATGTCCGAGCGCCCCGGCACCGACTTTACGCCAGGTGCCTTGCAGGAAACCGGGCGTGATATGGACGTCTCCATCGAGGGAGACGGCTGGATCGCCGTGCAGGCCCCCGATGGCAACGAGGCGTATGTGCGCACCGCCAGCTTGACTGTCGATGCGCTGGGCGTGTTGCGCACCGGCAATGGTTTGCCGGTCATGGGCAATGCCGGGCCGATTGCGGTACCGCCTGAGCAGAAGGTGGAAATCGGCCAGGACGGCACCATCAGTATCCGCGCCCTCGGTGAGGCCCCAAACGTATTGGCCGAAGTCGACCGGATCAAGTTGGTCAACCCCGATACCGCGCAAATCCGCAAGGAAACCGATGGCTTGATCCACTCGCGCACAGGCCAGCCATTTGAAGCAGATGCCAATGTACGCCTCAATTCTGGGTTCCTCGAAAGCAGTAACGTCAGCGCGGTCGCCGAGATGACCTCCATGCTGGCGCTTTCCCGGCAGTTTGAATTGCACGTGAAAATGATGAACACGGCCAAGGAAGGATCAGAGTCCATGGCCCGGATCATGCAAGTCAGCTAATGAGTTCCGCCCGGCGAGGGCGAGGAGATAGACATGCTTCCAGCATTATGGGTCAGTAAGACCGGCCTCTCCGCACAGGATATGAACCTGTCGGTGATTTCCAACAACCTGGCGAACGTATCGACCACCGGCTTCAAGCGTGATCGTGCCGAGTTTCAGGATCTTCTCTACCAAATTCGCCGTCAGCCAGGTGGCCAGACGACTCAGGACAGCGAGTTGCCATCGGGTCTGCAATTGGGCACCGGGGTAAGGATCGTCGGCACGCAGAAAAACTTCACCTCTGGCAGTCTGCAGACCACCGATCAGCCGTTGGATATGGCCGTCAACGGCCGTGGCTTCTTTCAGGTGCTGCTGCCTGATGGCACCGTATCCTATTCGCGCGACGGTACTTTTCACCTTAACTCCGATGGGCAGGTCGTGACCTCCAACGGTTTTGCCCTGGAGCCTGCCATCGTCGTACCCGCCGAGACCCAGACGTTCACCGTCGGTGAGGATGGAACGGTTTCGGTGACCACTGCCAATAATCCGGCGGTTCAGGTCATCGGCAATCTGCAGACGGCCGACTTCATCAACCCGGCTGGGTTGCAGGCCATCGGTAACAACCTGTTCCTGGAAACTGCAGCCAGCGGGGCGCCCCAAGTGGGTACGCCGGGCCTCAATGGCTTGGGCACCGTGCTGCAGAACACCCTGGAGAACTCCAACGTCAGCGTGGTTGAGGAGATGGTCAATATGATCACCACCCAGCGTGCTTATGAGATGAACTCCAAAGTGATTTCCACGGCTGACTCGATGCTGCAGTTCGTCAATCAGAATCTCTGATGCTGATTGAGCTGGGTGCAGCATGAGCGTCTGTGATGTGAGGTATGCAATGAAAGGTCTTTATATTCTTTTGCCGTTCTGCGTGTCGTTGTTTGGCTGCATGGCGCCAACGCCCAAAGCCGACGACCCCTATTACGCGCCGGTGCTACCACGCACGCCATTGCCGGCGAGCGCGACCAATGGTGCGATCTATCAGGCCGGCTTCGAGACCAATCTGTACGATGATCGCAAGGCGTTTCGCGTCGGTGACATCATTACCATCACGTTGGAAGAGCGTACCCAGGCGAGCAAGGCGGCCAGTTCCGATATCAGCAAGGACAGCTCGGCCAATATCGGCCTGACCTCGCTGTTCGGCGGTGCGGTATCGGCGACCAATCCGCTGACGCGCAACCCCATGACGCTGAGCTCCGAGTTCAGCGGCACTCGCAGCAATCAGGGTGACTCCTCCGCAGCGCAGAGCAACAGCCTCAGTGGTTCGGTGACGGTGACGGTGGCGGAAGTGCTGCCCAACGGTGTGCTGGTGGTGCGTGGCGAGAAGTGGCTGACGCTCAATACCGGCGATGAAATGGTACGTATCTCCGGGCTGGTCCGCGCCGACGATATCTCCAGCAGCAATACCGTATCCTCGACCCGTATCGCCGATGCCCGGCTGACCTATTCTGGTACCGGTTCGTTTGCCGATGCCAGCCAGCCAGGTTGGTTGAGTCGTTTCTTCCTGAGCCCGATGTGGCCGTTCTGAGGGGTATGAATATGAAATGGCCCCTGACCTTTGTGGCTGCGAACTCTGCTCGCCAAGCCTTTACCGATGCCCGGATTCGCGAGCCGAAGAAGGGCTGCGTGCGTGAAGCGCAGAGCACGTCCTGCCGCCGGCAGTTCGCGGTTGCTCATCGTGGTTACCGTCACCGTGGCGCCAACGACTGGTTGCTGCTGGTCATCATGCTCGCGTGCATGCTGCTGAGCCTGCCGACGCAGGCCGAGCGCCTCAAGGATCTGGCATCCATTCAGGGCGTGCGCAGTAACCAGCTGATCGGTTACGGCCTGGTCGTGGGCCTCAACGGTACGGGCGACCAGACCACCCAGACACCGTTCACCGTCCAGACCTTCAATAACATGCTGGCGCAGTTCGGCATTAAGGTGCCGGCAGGTGGCAACGTGCAGCTCAAGAACATCGCGGCTGTATCCGTGCATGCTGATCTGCCTGCATTCGCCAAGCCCGGGCAAACCATCGATATCACCATTTCATCCATCGGTAATGCCAAGAGTCTGCGCGGTGGCAGCTTGCTGATGACGCCACTCAAGGGTATCGATGGCAACGTTTACGCTATCGCTCAGGGCAACCTGGTCGTGGGTGGCTTCGATGCCAGTGGTGCCGATGGTTCGCGTATCACCGTCAACGTACCTTCTGCCGGCCGTATTCCTGGTGGTGCTACGGTGGAACGCCCGGTGCCGAGCGGTTTCGATCAGGGCAACTACCTGACCCTGAACCTCAATCGCCCCGACTTCACCACTGCCAAGAACATCGTCGACCAGATCAACGATCTGCTCGGCCCTGGCGTCGCCCAGGCCATCGATGGTGGTTCGATTCGCGTCAGCGCGCCGCTCGACCCTAACCAGCGTGTCGACTATCTGTCGATTCTGGAAAACCTGCAGGTCGAGGCGGGTAAGGCTGTGGCTAAGGTCATCATCAATTCGCGCACTGGCACCATCGTCATTGGCCAGGACGTCAAGGTGCAGCCGGCAGCCGTGACCCATGGCAGCCTGACCGTGACCATCACCGAAGACCCCATCGTCAGTCAGCCAGACGCCCTTTCCGGTGGGCAGACGGCCGTAGTGCCTCGCTCGCGCGTGGGGGCGGAAGAGGAGGCCAAACCGATGTTCAAGTTCGGCCCCGGCACCAGCCTTGATGAAATCGTGCGTGCGGTAAACCAGGTGGGCGCAGCGCCTTCCGACCTGATGGCCATTCTGGAGGCGCTCAAGCAGGCAGGCGCGCTCCAGGCTGACCTGATCGTTATTTGAGGTGGCCCTATGAATACCTTGCTCGGTGGTACACGTACGGTCAGCGACTCTGGGGCTTATACCGATCTCAATCGCCTGGCCGGCATGAAAAATGGCGAACAGCGCGACAGCGAGGGTAACGTTCGGCGTGTCGCTCAGGAGTTCGAGGCGCTGTTCATCAACCAGATCTTCAAGTCGATGCGTTCGGCCAACGAGGCGGTTGCCAAGGACAGTCTGTTCGACAGTGATACCACGCGCCACTATCAGGAAATGCACGATCAGCAATTGTCCATCAGCCTGTCACGCGAGGGTGGGGGCATTGGCTTGGCCGATGTTCTGGTACGGCAAATGAGCCGTCTGCGTGGTGAGCCTGCGCGCAGCAGCCCCTTTGGTACTGTCGTGCAGCAGGGTGAGTCGGGCGCAGACAAGGCGAGCAGCAAGAATGCAGACGAGGCGCCTGTGTCGCAGGCTGCGCTGCTCAACCGCCGGCGCCTGTCGCTGCCGTCACGCCTGGAAGATCGTCTGCTGGCAGGCATCGTCTCCAGCAGCGAGGGTCAGCTCAATAACGGTGCTGACTGGGTGGCGAAAAAGGACAGCAGCGAGAAGGCGCTCGCCGAACCCCAGAAGACGACGCCACGTAGCGTGGCTCAGCCACCACTGGCCAAGGGCAAGGCGGCATTCGCTTCGGCGCAGGACTTCGTGCAGACCATGCTGCCACTGGCTCAGGAGGCGGCCGATCGTATCGGCGTCGAGCCGCACTACCTGGTAGCGCAGGCGGCGCTGGAAACCGGCTGGGGCAAGTCGATCCTGCGGCGCAGTGACGGCGACAGCAGCTTCAACCTGTTTGGCATCAAGACCCATGGGCAGTGGCAGGGCGAGGCCGCGCGCGCCGTGACCAGCGAATACCGTGAAGGCCAAATGGTGCGCGAAACCGCCAGTTTCCGGGCGTATGACTCGTACAAGCAGAGCTTCCACGACCTGGTGGATTTCCTGCAGAGCAACCCGCGTTATCAAAATGCGCTGTCCAAAACGGATAACTCGGAGACGTTCGTGCGCGAACTGCAGGCAGCCGGTTATGCCACCGACCCGCAGTACGCCCGCAAGATCAATCAAATCGCACGCAAGATCGATGCAACCTACCAGACCATCGCCCGCAGCGATGTGGCAACAACACGGACGCTTTGAGGTGATTCATGGCTGATCTTCTCTCGATTGGCGTTTCCGGCCTGCGTGTCAGCCAGACCGCGCTGTCCGTGACCGGTAACAACATCACCAATACCGATACCGCCGGCTACACCCGCCAGCAGGTGACCCAGGTTTCCAATGCCTCGCAGAAACTGGGGGCGACCTATCTTGGCAGTGGCGCCTCGATTACCGACGTGCGGCGTATCTACAGCGATTTCCTGACGACGCAGGTGCGTACCGCGACGGCGCTGGACGGTGATGCGCAGACTTATCTGACGCAGATCAACCAGGTCAACTCACTGCTGGCCGACAGCACCACCGGTATCACCGCCGTGATGGCGAATTTCTTCGCAGCCCTGCAGACCGCCGCAGCCAGCCCGACCGATACCGCCTCGCGGCAGTTGTTGCTGACCCAGGCCAATACCCTGAGCGAGCGCTTCAACTCGATCTATGGTCAGTTGTCGGATCAGAACGGCTACATCAATCAGCAGCTTTCCAGCATGACGCAGCAGGTCAACAGCCTGGCCGCCAGCGTGGCGGGATACAACCAGGCCATCATGAATGTGTCGGCGGCTGGTGGTTCGCCCAACGATCTGCTCGACAAGCGCGACGAGGCCGTGCGTGAACTCTCCGAGCTGATCGGCGTCACGGTGGTGCAGCAGGACGGCAATTACAACCTGTTCATCGGCAATGGACAGCCGCTGGTCGTCGGTAATGCGGCTTCGACGCTCAATGCGGTGCCGAGTACCGAGGATCCTGCGCGTTACTCGCTGCAGCTTAGCCAGAACAGTTATTCAACGCTGGACGTCACGTCCTCGATCACCGGCGGGCAGATCGGTGGGTTGCTGCGTTACCGTGAAGATGTGCTCGACACCACCATGAATGAACTGGGGCGTCTGGCGTTGGTGGTTTCGGATCAGATCAACAGTCAGCTGGGGCAGGGGCTCGACCTCAATGCCGAACTCGGCGCCATGCTCTTTGGCGATATCAATGATCTGACGCTGCAGCAGCAGCGCAGCCTTGCGCAGACCGGTAACAGCGACACCACCGGTAATCTGCGCGTGTCCATCGAGGACACCAGCAAACTCAGCGCCAGCGATTATGAAGTGACATTCAACAGTGCCACCGGCTACAGCGTAAGACGGCTGTCCGATGGCAAGGACATGGGCACCTTTGACCTCACCGACTCGCCGGCACCGGTGATCGATGGTTTTTCGCTGCAGCTCGATGCGGGCACCGTCGCAGCAGGGGACAAATTCACCATCCTGCCCACTCGCTATTCGGCCGGCGACATCAAGGTCACCATGACCGATGCCAACCAGTTTGCATTGGCGGCGCCACTGAGCGCCACGCTCACCACGGGCAACGTGGGCACAGGCAGCGTGACTCAGCCAACGCTGACCACTCTGATCGACATTTATGACAGCGCCGCTGTCGCGGACATGCAGGCCAGCCTCGAGAACGGCATGCCGATCAAGCTGGTGTACGATGCGGCCAGTGGTGGCGCTCAGGGTTATACCCTCTACGATGCTTCCGGTAACAACATTGGTACGGGCAGCATTGTGCCCGGGCAGAGCAACAAGGTCACCGTCAATATCGCCGCCAATCCTCCGACGGTGCCCAGCGCTTATTCATTCGAGATGACCCTGGCGGGCTCGCCGGTAGCTGGCGATAGCCTGAGCATCGCCTTCAATGCCGAAGGCAGCAGTGACAACCGCAATGGTCTGGCCGTGTTGGCCCTGCAAACCAGCAATACCGTGGCGGTCAATGGCAACAGTGGCATGAGCCTGACCACCGCTTACAGTTCGTTGATCGAAACCGTTGGCGCCAAGACCAATCAGGCAAAAATGGATGCCTCGGCAACCGAGGCTATCCTTACCCAGGCCACTACCAGCCAGCAGTCGCTGTCTGGCGTGAACCTCGACGAAGAGGCGGCCAATCTGATCAAGTTCGAGCAGTACTACACGGCGGCCTCGCAAATCATTAAAGTTGCTCGCTCCACGTTCGATACACTCATCAACAGCTTTTGAGGCCTGACGACATGAGCACGCGCATCTCCACACCGCAGATGTTCTATTCCAACATCTCCGGTTACCAGAAGGGTTATGCCGATATCGTCAAGACCCAGCAGCAGATTTCCAGTGGTGTACGTATCCAGACGCCGGCTGATGATCCGGTCGGGGCCGCCCGCCTGTTGCAGCTCGATCAGCAGCAGGAGCAGCTCAAGCAATACAGTACCAACATGACCACTGCGACCAACTCGTTGACCAATGAAGAAGCGCTGCTCACATCGGTGACCAATATCTTGCAGAAGGCGCGAGAGCTGACCGTGCGGGCCGGCGGTGGTTCGCTTTCCGACGAGGATCGCAGCGCCATTGCCAGTGAGCTGGATCAGATCACCGATCAGCTACTCGACCTGATGAACAGCAAGGATGCCAGTGGTAACTACATTTTCGCCGGTTCCAAAAGTGGCGTTCAGCCCTTCGTACGTAACCCCGATGGCTCGGTGACTTACCAGGGTGACCAGACCAGTCTCAGTCTGCAGGTGTCTGGCTCCGGTTCGCTGGCCATCAACGACAGTGGCTGGAGCATCTTCGAGAATGTGGTCAATGCCAGTCGTACCCAGTCGGGACTGGACAATGATCCCAACACCGATGGTCAGCGTGTCTACCTGTCTCAGGGCTTGGTGGCCAATACCACTCAGTACAACAAGAGCTTTCGCGATGGTCAGCCCTATACATTGGAGCTGGTCAGCAGTACGCAATTTCGCATCCTGGATGTCAACGGTAATGACGTCACCAGTGAGGCGTCTTCCACATCCGGCTCATTCGACCCAGTGGCCATCGATGGCACTACCATCAACTTCCGAGGGGCGACCTTCGAGCTCGACGTCGCCTTGCAAGACAGCGACGGTGAGGGCAGCCTGGATGACCTGCTGACCGGCTACAGCTTCACCTTTGGCGTGGCGGCGACTGAAGTGGCGATTACCCGTAGCGCCAGCAATACCAGTACGGCGCAGATCACCTCCGGCAGCGTCACCAACCAGACTGCATACACCACTCAGTTTCCCAGCAATGGTGTGCAGATTCGTTTCACCAGTGCCACGGACTACGAGGTATATGCCCAGCCCGTGCTTAGCGGTAGCACGCCGATCAGCAGTGGTGCGCTGTCCGGGACGTACCCGGATACCATCAGCTTTGCCGGGGTGGAGCTGCAGATCAGCGATGCCGCTGCGGCTGGCGACACCTTCGTGGTGCAGGGGAAATCGGCGGAAACCCAGAGCATCTTCGAAACCATCACCAGCCTCAGCGCCACGCTCAAGACCCCGGTTGCCGGTGACACTGCTGCGCAGTTGGCGTTGCGTGATGCAGTTGCTTCGGCAATCAGCAACCTGGACAACGGCATGAATCAGGTGTCTGCGACTCAATCTTCGATTGGCGCCCGGTTGAATGCGATCGATACCCTGACCACCGAGAACGAAAGCATGCAGATCAGCAACACCAGCAACCAGTCATCCATCCGCGATACCGATATGGCCGAAGCCATCTCCAAGCTGGTGCTGCAGCTGACCAAGCTGGAGGCGGCGCAGGCTTCGTTCGTGCGGATTTCTCAATTGAGCCTGTTCAACAAGCTATGATGGCTATCTGAAGTAGTGAGTCTGGCTGGTTTCTTGCTGGACTCCCCTCGCTAGTCAAAAAAGTGGCAGCTCCATTGATGCTGCCACTACTGTTGTCTAGCAATAATAATGGGCTTCGTGTGGAAGGCGCTCCGGCTAACGTGCTTGATCAAAGCGAGTCGGGGTGTTGGTTGACGCTGTGTTGATGGTTTTCAGTACACAGGTTCGGTCAATTTCTTTGCCAGATAGCGGTAACGACACGTTCCACGCAGCCATCATAGTCAGCAGCTCGTCAGGAGCTCGGAGAGTGTATGTCTGTTCGTGAAATCCATCTCTGTATCGTTTGGGATCGTGCTAGGCATATACAGGATGCCTTCATAGAGCAGCTTCGGGCGAGGTTCAAGCTGCTTGCCGCTTATGAGTTGACTTGGTCTGAGGAGCGGTTTGCCACGAACCTTTCTCGGTTTTATGGCAAAAAATTAACAGCAGACAGTGACAAGCAGCGCCACTGCGGGACCGGAAGCTTTCTGGTTTTGTTGTTTGAGGATGAATCTCCTGTTTATGCTCATCGCCTGACCTTGGGGGGGCGCCGGCGTGTCAACTCTGCAGTGTTCGATCTCAAGGATCATTTTCGGAGTCGAGCGCAGGGGAGTCTCCCTATACATGCGACCAACGATATTGATGAAACGCGACATGACCTCTTTCTACTGCTCGGGCAGCGGTTAGAGGATTTCGTTGCTAGCGTTGCAGACAGCGAGTGGCAGGGCCAGATAAAGCAGTTGCGGCAAGAGCTGGTGGGCGACAGCAGCTGGGCTAGTTTGCCGGAGCTCTTTACAGCGTTGAATGAAACCACTCCTTATGTCGTATTACGTAATTTCGATGATCTGCCAGGTGTCTATACATCTGGTGAGCATGGTGATATCGACTTGCTGGTGGCTGATGAAAATGCGGCACTCATTGCCAATGGCCATCTGGTTTATGCGGGGGAGCACCGTGTTCACTATGCGGTGAATATCGCGGGGGAGGAGGTAAGGTTTGATTTTCGGCGAGTAGGCGACAGTTATTACTGTGCATCATTTGCGCAAGATATCTTGGCGCGGCGCACGTTTGATGGGCGAGGATTTTATACCCCCTGTTCGAATGATCATTATTATTCCCTGCTTTATCATGCCTTGCTGCATAAGCCGGCTCTGAGCGAGGAGTATGCGGCTAAGTTGAGTGGGCTGGGCGATACCATTCGCGCTCGGCGTTTGCTGTGTGCCATGCAGACGCTAGATAATTTCATGGTCGAAAACGGTTATCGCTATACGCGGCCAGATGATTCTACGGTTTATTTCAATCAGGGATTGCTGCAGAGCTATTTCAGCTCGCTAAGTCTAAAGTGTCCAGGTGACGAGTCACGCATCCTGCCCGCGTTGAGGTGCGCGCCGAATGTTGCGGGTGGGCAGCAGGGGAGTGAGTGTTTAAGTTTTCATCTGAGCAAGGAGCGTTTCAATTTAATTCGTCCGTTTGAACATCTTATTTCTGGGCGTGTTCTTGAGTTGGGCGCTGGCAGCGGCTCACTTACCGAGGCGCTTTCCGCCTTGCCAGGTACGCAAATCGTGGCGCTTGAGCCGAGTCAGCGGCTTGGGCAGGTTTTAGAGAAGCGCTGTGCCGGCTTGACGAATGTTGAGGTTGTCGTTGGTGCGCTTGAGTGTCTCGATAAAGCAACGTTTGACCACATTATTCTGATGGATCAGGCCTTGTTCGCGGATCGGTTTCTGGGTAATGAGGTTGAGCACTCTGCTGCGCTCAAGACATTGCTGTCGCGATTGCAAGAGTACCTTGCGGAGGATGGAACACTCTTGCTGGTCTGCGAGAATGCACTGTCGCTCGGTATGTTGAATGGTTCGCAGATCAGTGCCAACACTGCTTTTGGCGGGCAAGGCTGCGAAAGTTTTGGGCGTGCCGCGTTACAGCAAGTTTTGACGGATGCCGGTTTTCTGGTCAATCAGTGGCTTTATCCATTCCCTGATCACAGGCGCCCGCGCACTATAGTGACACAGTCCGCCCTGGACATGCCTTTGGATCTCCTGCCTGTATTGTGGGGGGCACTCAATGACGCTTCGTCGAGTCTGGAGCTATTCCCCTCGGCGCAACTGTGTCGGAATGTGCTCTCTAATGGCATGTTGCCGGACTTGGCCAATGCGTTCCTTGTTGTGGCTAATCGCAAGTCTGTTCCAGCACCTGTAAAACCTCTGCTCTTGCACTATTCATCAGGGCGTAAGGACGTATTCGCCAAGGTCGTTGAGTTCGAGCAACGTGGCAGCAAGGTTTTTGTCAAGAATCGTCGTCTTTATCCTGATCTTGCCGAGCGTGATTGGTTGGCTGTGCGTGATTATGAAGAGCCATTTTACCAGGGCCGGCATTGGCAGTTCGAGTTGGCTGAGGCGCTGAAGCGACCAGGATGGACTTTTGCAGTGATACAGCGCTGGGCGGCGCGATGGTTTCAGGCGCTCATTCAACATGCCGGGCTTGCGTCGAGGCTCGATTCACTCACGGCAGCTTCGCTGGTGCCAGGTAGTTTGTTCGATGCTATCCCCAGAAACATGTGTTTGCAGCCCAATGGAGAGGCCGTGTTTTTTGATCAGGAGTGGCGGGGCCAGAAAGATCTTCCGCTTGGTTATATCCTGTTTCGCGGTATTTTTATCTCGCTGTCTTCGATTCGTAATGTGTCTGAGCCGTGGGCCGGTACGCCGACCAATATTCTTTCTATCTACTCTTATTTCTGCAGCGCTGTTGGCCTACCAGTAGAGCGATCACTTATTGAGCGCTTTGTGCTCATCGAGCAGGAGCTGCAATCTATCGTCGGTGGCTGGCATTGGGCGGCCTTCTCGAAGCCGGAAACCTTTGTACTAAACATTCGTCCTGGCTATGTCGAGCAGTCCGTGCGTAACGACTTCATGCTCTCTGCTGAGGTTGAGGTGTGTGTGGATTCAACTGCGCCCGCTTCTACAAACCAGATGCCGAGAATGATCGCCTTTCATCTGCCGCAGTTTCATCAGGTTGCAGAGAATGATCGCTGGTGGGGGGAAGGGTTTACCGAATGGACCAACGTGCGGCAGGGCACGCCGACGTTCGATGGGCACTACCAGCCTCATGTGCCGGGCGAAATGGGCTATTACGATCTATCCGATATATCCGTGCTTGAGCGCCAGGCAGCGTTGGCTCGTGAGCATGGGCTTGAGGGTTTTTGTTTCTACTACTACTGGTTCGACGGTAAGCGCTTGCTGGAAAAACCGGTCGATATGCTGCTCGAGCACCCTGAGATCGATTTGCCATTTTGCCTATGCTGGGCCAATGAAAACTGGACGCGGCGCTGGGATGGCGGTGATCAGGAGGTGCTCATCGCGCAGACTTATGATCCAGCGCAGCATGAGCACTTTGCCCGTGATTTGACGCCTTACTTGAGTGATCCGCGTTATATCCGGGTTGCGGGTAAGCCCGTGGTGTTGGTGTATCGCGGCGATATCATTCCTGACCTGCCCGGGACTTTGGCCGCCTGGAGGCAGGCATGGCGCCAGGCGGGCATAGGCGAGGTCTATCTTGTGGGGGTCGAAAGCTTCCGCGTGTATGACCCGGACGTGGTGGGCTTTGATGCCAATTGCGAGTTTTTGCCTCATCAGGTTAACGCTTCTCAGATCGCCCCGGACGAGCCGCTACTCCTACCGCAGCTTCCCCTGCAGTTCCTGGGGGATTACAACAAGCTGGCCGATCATTGGAGTGAACGCCCCAGGCCGCCTTACAAACGCTTCAGATCCTTGGTGCCAAGCTGGGACAACAGCGCAAGGCGTAGAAAGGGGCGCGCGGGATTATTTGTCAACGCCACGCCCGCGCGCTACCAGAGCTGGCTCGAGCGTACCCTTGAGCGTACCTGCGAAGAGTTCGAGGGCGATGAGCGTCTGGTATTCATCAATGCCTGGAACGAATGGGGCGAAGGTTGTCATCTTGAGCCAGATGAGCGATTCGGTCGCGGCTACCTGGAGGCAACCCGTGACGCGCAGCAGGCGCTACAGAAGCGTTTGCCGATTCAGGCTCAGCCATCCAATGCCTTCCAACAGGACTATCAGCAGTGGTGCGCGTCTCGCGTTCTGGCACCAGGTGAGCGCGCGCGAGTAGCCGAGCGCATGGCTAGCTGGGGCGCGTTGCCGCGTATCCTGATCGTCATCGATGTCTCGGATGCGGCCGCTGAGGTGTTGCAGTCGACACTGGACAGCCTCGATCGGCAAACCTATGGCGCCGAGCAGGTGTGGCTGCGCAGTGAGCCGTTATCCGTGCAGTGCGACGCCTCTCTTGAGTGGCTGCCAGAGGCGCAGGATTGGGCGATTCTCGATGGTCACCTTGAGCGTGCCGAGTACGATTGGCTGCTGCTGCTGCGCGCCGGTGATGTGCTGGATGAGCAGACGTTATTGCTGCTCGCTGATCACAGCGCCAACCATACGGGGCTTGCCTGTTGTTACTTCGACGAAGACCGGGTGCTCGATGGCGAGTATACGGAGCCCTTCTTCAAACCGGATTTCAACCTGGACCTGCTGCGCAGCTATCCCTATTGCGGCAGGGTACTGGCGTTCGAGCGCAAGGCTTTGCTGGAGGTGGGGGGCTTCATTGGCAACTTTGCTACTCTCAGCCCGGTTGATCTGCTGTGGCGATTGTTTGAGCGCAAGGGGTTCGGCAGTGTTGGCCATATCGCGCATGTGCTGATTCATTCTTCTTATGGCTTGGGGCGGTGGTTGGCCGAAGGTGCGGTGCAGGAGCAGGTCGCTCTGGTGACATCTGCGCATTTGTCGCGTTTGGGCATCTCTCACCAAGTCAGCCCGGGCAGCGTTGCGCCATTGGCGCGTGTTCACTATGGCGCCGCCGCTCAGCCGCGTGTCTCGATTGTTGTGCATGCGCAAGACCAGTTGCCTTTGTTGCAGCGTTGCGTCGAGAGCATTCTGGAGAAAACCAGCTACCGCCATTACGAGCTCATGCTCATCGACAACGCCAGCCAGCAGGCGGAAAGCCTTGACTGGTTTGCAGGCATGCAGGCGATGGCGGGCTCGAGCCTACAAGTGATACGCCTAGACCAGGCGCACAGCCGGGCGGCGCTTTTCAATCTTGCTGCAGCCAGGGCTCAGGGCGAGTACCTGCTGCTGTTGTCGGCCGATACCGCCGTGATCGAACCTGGTTGGCTCGAGGCCATGCTCAATCACGCGCAACGGCCTGAGGTCGGGATCGTCGGCGCTCGGCTTATCGGGGCTGATCAACGTATTCTCCATGCAGGGTTGATATTGGGGCTTTATGGTGTAGTGGGTAGCCCCTTCGAGGGCGCTGATGCCCGCCAGCCTGGTTATATGCATCGCGCGCTTGTGGAGCAGAATTACAGCGCTGTGAGTGCTGACTGCATGCTGGTGCGCCGCGATGTGCTATTGGCCTTGCAGGGTTTTGACGAGTCAGAGCAGGCGCAGTCTTTCGCGGATGTCGACTTCTGCTTGCGTGCCCGTGGGGATGGTTATCTGACGGTTTGGACACCCTATGCCACCCTGCTGCAAGGCAGCAGTGGGAGTAGAGCGCAGCAGGCAATGAGTGACGCCAGCATTGACCTGTTCTATGAGCGCTGGCTGGGTATTGCTGCGGCAGATCCGGCCTATAGTCGATCACTCAGTCTGCAAGCGGATTTCAGGCTCGAGGCCGTCACCGAGCAGTTGCCGTGGCAGCCGTTTGTTGCGCGGGCAGTACCTTCTTTCCTGTGCTTGGCTGCCGACCGATTTGGTAGTGGTCAATATAGGGTGATTCAGCCTTTCAATGCTTTGCGTGACTACGGCTTTGCTCAGGGAGCCATCAGCAGCTATTTGCATACACCGCTGCATATCGAGCGTATGGCGCCTGACGCGATTATCTTGCAACGACTGTATGGTGCTTTTGAACCCCAGTTACGGCGGTTGAAGGCATTTTCTAGTGCGTTCAAGGTGTTCGAGCTGGATGACTATATTCTCGAGTTACCTGAGCTCAGCGAGCATCGCGGCGCTTTCGGCAAGCATGTCGAGCGTGAGTTGAGCCAGGCCGTTGCCTTGTGCGACCGCTTGGTCGTCTCGACCGAAGAGCTGGGGCATGCGCTGCGGCATCTACACCCGGATATTCGCGTTGCACAAAATCGGCTGGAACCAACGCTCTGGAATGTTCAGCCGGTGCCGTCACCGCGCCGACGTCCTGGCCGGCCCCGTGTCGGTTGGGCGGGTGGTGCTGGGCATACGGGTGATCTGCTGCTGTTGGCGGATGTCATCAAGGCACTGGCCAGTGAGGTGGATTGGGTCTTCTTCGGCATGTGTCCTGCGCAGTTGATGCCCTATGTCGCCGAGTATCATGCCGGGGTGAGCTTCGAGCGTTATCCACAGCGGTTGGCCAGCCTGGATCTGGATATTGCTCTGGCACCGCTTGAGCGCAATCGCTTCAATATATGCAAGAGCAATTTGCGTCTGCTGGAGTATGGCGCATGCGCATACCCGGTCATTTGTAGCGATATCGAACCTTATCGAGGTGTGCTCCCCGTGACCCGTGTCAGCAACCATAGCAAGGCTTGGGTCGAAGCGATTCGTGCTCATCTTGCCGATCCGCAGGCCAGTCGCCGTGCTGGGCTTGAATTGCAGGCGTACGTGTTGGCTGACTGGATGTTGACCGAGGAGGCGGCGCTGGAGTGGGGGCGTGCCTGGCTGCCCGACTGATTCGCTTGAGAGGCATCTTGGCATAGCGCAAGTGTGGAGCGGCGCAGCAAGGCGGCACTCCTGCGCCAGGCTGTACTGCGCGGTGGGTGTGGTGGCATGGGATTGTTCGCGCACTGCGCGCCACCTCTTGCTCGTTCGCAGAGTGCGCAGATCCATAAGCTTCTGCTGTGAAAGATTTTTTCTTTCTCTTGTTCTGTCAGTATTTTGGCTCGAAAAAAAAATCAAAGAAATGCTAAAGGATTGGCCAGGGGCGACGATAACCCCAGTGAAAGCTCTCTAGGCCATCCCGGGCGGTTGCCAAGGCCGGGAGTCGTACAAGCCCACACCACGAGGTTCTCGTCATGGCTCTTACCGTCAATACCAACATTGCATCGCTCAACACCCAAAAGAACCTGAACAAGGCGTCCGACGCCCTGTCCACCACCATGCAGCGTCTGTCCAGTGGCCTGAAAATCAACAGCGCCAAGGACGATGCGGCCGGCCTGCAAATCTCCAACCGCCTGACCAGCCAGATCAACGGCCTGAACGTGGCGACCAAGAACGCCAACGACGGCATCTCCATCGCCCAGACTGCTGAAGGCGCGATGCAGGAATCCACCAACATCCTGCAGCGTATGCGTGAGCTCTCCCTGCAGTCGGCCAACGGCTCTAACAGCGCTGAAGATCGTGCATCCCTGCAGGCTGAGTACGCACAGCTGACTACTGAGCTGACCCGTATTGCTGAAACCACCACCTTCGGTGGTCGTAACCTGCTCGATGGCTCCTTCGGCACCACCAGCTTCCAGGTGGGCGCCAACGCCAACGAAACCATCAACGTGACCCTGGGCAATGTCTCGGCAACCAAGATCGGTTCGCAGCAGGTGCAGAGCCTGGCCATCACTCCCGATACTACAGGTGTTGCCAGTGGCTCCATTACTGTTACCGGTAGCGGTGAGGCCAAGACCGTCTCTATTGAAGATGGCGCTTCGGCCAAGGATATTGCCAAGGCACTCGATGGTGCCGTAACTGGTCTCAGTGCATCGGCGCGTACCGTCGCTAAGCTGGAAGTTGACGCTGCTGCATCGGGCACTCCGGCGAACTTCAGCATCCAAGTCGGTGATTCCAAAGCCATCGACATGATCGGTGTGGACAGCCTTGGCAGCCTGGCCGAGCAGTTGAGTTCCAACGCCTCTGCTCTGGGTATCGCCGTTAATTTCAACGAAAGCACCCAAGAGCTGAGCATTACCTCTGAGTCGGGCGAGAACATCGTCTTCGGTGAGGTTTCGACCGCTGGCGTGACGTCCTCGTTGACTAACGTCAAGGTGAATGTTCAGAATGGCTCCGGTGAATATGCTGCTAATGGTACAACGATTACCGATGACATGATCGTTACCGGTGCGGTTGAGCTGAACTCGGCCAAGTCTTACTCCTTGGCTGGCGGAGGTGTGACGGGCTTGTTTAGCACTGGCACCACCGCCTCGTCTTCGCTGACCAGTATTGCCGATACGGATATCACCAGTGCCACGGGGGCTCAAAATGCCATCGCTGTAATCGACAAGGCCATCTCCAACATCGATTCGCAGCGTGCTGACCTCGGTGCCGTACAGAACCGCTTCGACAGCACTGTGTCCAACCTGGCAAGCATCTCGGAAAACTCCACCTCCGCTCGTGGCCGGATTCAGGATGCCGACTTCGCCGCTGAAACGGCCGAGCTGACCAAGCAACAGACCCTGCAGCAAGCGTCTACTGCTATCCTGGCTCAGGCCAACCAGTTGCCTTCCTCGGTACTGAGTCTGCTGCAGTAAGCTGAAGTCTGACACGGTCGAGGGGGAAGTGCGTAAGCCTTCCCCCTTTGCCCATTGCGGGGTGAACCTATGACCATTTCCAGCGTTACACCCATAAGCACCGTGGTGCCGACCCAGCGTCAGGCCGGTGTGGGTAGAGAGTCGCCTGTCGGGCAGCCCCCAGTGCAAGTGGAGGATTCCTCGGCTAGCAGTGAGCAATCGGCAGAAATGCCGCGCGATCAACTGGAGTCTGTCGTGGCCAATATGCAAAATGCCATGCAGTCCATCCGTCGAGACATCAATTTTCAACTGGACGACAGCACCGGGCGTGTCGTGGTCAAGGTTGTTGATGGCAGTTCCGGCGAAGTGGTTCGGCAGATTCCGTCCGAAGAGGCGCTCGAGCTGGCGGCGCGTCTGGAAGACATGCGCAGTCTCTTGTTCCGTGAAGAGGCTTGAGTGGCCCGTTAATTGCTGAGTGTCTGCTAGGCGTCAATTATTCGTTGCGAGGAGGTTGTCATGGTTGTCACGAGCGTAGGCCTGGGGTCCGGGATTGATATCAAAGCGATCGTAGAGGCCACGATAGCGTCCGAAAAAGCGCCCAAGCAGGCGCAGATCGACCGTCTGACGACCAAGACCGATACCAGTATCTCGGCCATCGGCACGTTGAAAAGCGCCCTTGAAGCTTTCGAGGCGGCGCTGACCAGTCTTACGACGGCTTCCAGTAGCTTCGATGCCCTCAGTGGCACCTCATCTTCCAGCTCTGTCGCCAGCGTGACGGCGGGTAACACGGCTGTGGCGGGCAGCTACAGCCTCGAAGTGACCAGCCTGGCCAAGGCTTCCAAGGTGGCCAGCGCCAGTCAGCCAGGTGGCTCCTCGACCACTTACGCCTCTGGCGGCACCTTGACCATCGATGTGGGGAGTAACGCCTCCTACGACGTTGAGATTAAGGCGGGTGCCTCGCTGACGGAAATTCGCGACGCAATCAACTCGCAACTGTCCTCGTCTGCCGGCATCAGTGCCAACATCGTCACCGATTCCAATGGCTCGCGCTTGGTGCTGTCTTCGGAAACCACGGGTGAGGGCACTGATCTTTACGTCAAGGGCACGGGTGATCTCGCTGCGCTTAACGTCAATATCGATGAGGATGGCAATAAGAGCCTGACGCAGCAGAGCGGTACGTCCGCTGGCTACATCACGCAGGCCAGTAATGCGTCCTATAAGCTCGACGGTCTCGAGTTGAGCAGCTCTTCGAACACCGTGACGGCTCTCAGTGGCTTGAGCATCAAGCTGGCTGGTGAGGGCAGTACTACCCTCACCGTGGCGGCCAATACCGACGGTTTGAAAACCTCGATAGAAAGCTTCGTTACGGCTTACAACACCTTGATGACCGTTACCAATGCATTGACTAAGGTGACGGCCAGTGAAGATGGCTCCAGCACCGATGCAGGGGCTCTGGTGGGGGATGCGTCGGTTCGCTCGCTATTGAACTCGGTGCGTAGCGCCATGGTCGAGCCTTCTACCAGTAGCGGTGAGCTGAGTATTCTTGCGCAGCTAGGCATCACGACTAAGAAGGACGGTACGCTTGAGGTTGACAGTGATGTATTGAATAGCGCCTTGGCGAGCCAGTACACCAATGTCAAGGAGTTCTTCGCGGGCGATAATGGCTTGATACCTCGCCTCAAGGAGGTAGTCAGTCCTTATACGGCCACGGGTGGCTTGTTGGAGACGCGTATCGAGGCGTTGAATATGACCAAGTCGCAACTGACCGAGCAGCAGGAAGCCTTGGACCGTCGTATCGAGAACCTGACCACCACCCTCTACACCAAGTACAACAACATGGACACCCTGGTTGCCCAGTTGACCGCCACCAGTAACAGCATCATGTCAACGCTCAATGCGCTGAATAACTCAAAAGACTGAGTGTCGTTCAGTGTCTCAGATGGGTCGGTGCGTTCAGCCTGACCCTGGCTCTCGCCTCGTGCTTTATGTGTGTTCCTGATAGGCTGAGTGGCCTGTATCGGGAGCATTGTCTTGAGCGTCGTTCAAGATGGGGTGTGTTGTATGGTGGCCTGCAATGCCAAAAGAAAGGGTAACCGCCGCTAAAGCTTTCGATGAGCACGTCGATAACTGAGGTAAGTAGGTTTACCAGCTCAGGCAATAGGAGCAGTCGTCATGTATGCAGCATCAGCACTCAGACAGTATCAGCAGGTCAACACTCAGGCTCAGCTCGTCGAGGCTAGCCCTCATCGTTTGATTCAGATGCTTCTCGAGGGGGCGCTGGATCGTCTGGCTCAGGCTCAGGGGGCGATGATGCGTGGCCAGGTTGCTGAGAAGGGCTTATTGATTGGCAAGGCTGTAAAAATCGTCTGCGGTTTGCGCGAGGCGCTGAACAAGGAGCAGGGTGGGCAACTGGCTGAAAATCTCGATGGCCTTTACGAGTACATCGTCCACCAGTTGACCCAGGCCAATCTCAAGAACGACGCCCAGGCGTTGCAACATGTTGCCTCCCTGCTACGAGAGATCAAAGAAGGCTGGGACGGCATCGCCTGATCGTTTATCCATAGGAGTAAGTCATGAGCTCATCCGTTCAGCGTTTGCAGGCGACCCGACAGGCCCTGTGTGATGCCCTGGCCAACCAGGATTGGAGCGCCATTGGCGAGTTGGATCTGCAATGCCGCATGGCGGTGGATGCCGCCATGTTCGAGGGTCAGCAGGATGAAGAGCAGCTTCGCTCCAGCCTGGAGCAATTGCTTGACCTCTACCGTGAGTTGGTGGGTATCTGCCAGGGCGAGCAGCGGCGCTTGGCCGGTGAGTTATTGCAGCTCAACCAGTCTCATCAGGGCGCCAAGGTCTATCAGTTGTTCGGTTGAGAGGCCTAGCATCGCTTTTGCTGTTTGAGTCTTTAGCTGCACATTAAACTGCAATTGTCGTCTTTTCACAGACGATTCCCTTCTTCCATGTAGAAGGCCGCATTCAGGCTCGAACGCCAGTGCAAATATTCACGCCATAAAATTGACTACATCCGGTATATTGACTTTACTACTGGCTAATTGCCGGTTTTCGCTAAGTCCTCGGCGTACCATTTCCCCTCACTTCTCGGGCCAGACGTATACAAGATGTGGCGTGAAACCAAAATCCTGTTGATCGACGACAATGCTGTGCGCCGCCACGAGCTGGCGATAATTCTGAATTTTCTCGGGGGAGAGCACCTGACTTGCACCAGTCAGGACTGGCGCGCTGCGGTGGCTGAGCTGGGTTCGAGTCGCGAAGTGCTCAGTGTTTTGCTTGGCGATGTCGAGGCCAAGGGCGGTGTGCTCGAATTGACCAAGCAGATTGCTGGCTGGGATGAGTTCCTGCCGTTATTGACGGTCGGCGACACCAGTATCGTCGAGTGGCCGGAGGATTTGCGCAGGCGTGTATTGGCCAGCCTGGAGACTCCGCTTAGCTATAACAAGTTGCTCGACTCGCTGCATCGCGCCCAGGTCTACCGTGAAATGTACGACCAGGCGCGTGATCGTGGTCGGCAGCGCGAGCCCAATCTGTTTCGCAGCCTGGTCGGTACCAGCCGGGCCATTCAGCAGGTGCGGCAGATGATGCAGCAGGTCGCCGATACCGAGGCCAGCGTGTTGATCCTCGGTGAGTCCGGAACTGGCAAGGAAGTGGTGGCGCGCAATCTGCACTACCACTCCAAGCGTCGCGAGGCACCGTTCGTGCCGGTCAACTGTGGCGCCATTCCGGCCGAGTTGCTGGAAAGCGAGTTGTTCGGTCACGAGAAGGGTGCCTTTACTGGGGCCATTACCAGTCGGGCAGGGCGCTTCGAGCTCGCCAACGGCGGTACGCTGTTTCTCGATGAGATCGGCGACATGCCGCTGCCGATGCAGGTCAAGCTGCTGCGTGTGTTGCAGGAACGAACCTTCGAGCGTGTCGGCAGCAACAAGACGCAGACCGCCGATGTGCGCATCATCGCCGCCACGCACAAGAACCTGGAGAAGATGATCGAGGATGGCAGTTTCCGTGAGGACCTGTATTACCGCCTCAACGTCTTCCCGATCGAGATGGCGCCGCTGCGCGAGCGTATCGAAGATATCCCGCTGCTGATGAACGAGCTGATTTCGCGTATGGAGCACGAGAAGCGCGGCTCCATTCGTTTCAACTCGGCAGCCATCATGTCGCTGTGCCGCCACGATTGGGCGGGCAACGTGCGTGAGCTGGCTAACTTGGTGGAGCGCATGGCGATCATGCATCCCTATGGCGTGATCGGGGTGGGCGAGTTGCCGAAGAAGTTCCGTCATGTCGATGACGAAGATGAGCAGCTTGCGGCCAGCTTGCGCGATGAAATGGAAGAGCGCGCTGCGATCATGGCCGGTTTACCGGGCCTTGATACGCCAGCCATGCTGCCGCCGGAGGGGCTGGATCTGAAGGACTACCTCGGTAATCTGGAGCAGGGCCTTATCCAGCAGGCGCTGGACGATGCGGGCGGTGTGGTGGCGCGTGCGGCTGAGCGCCTGCGTATTCGCCGTACCACTCTGGTGGAGAAGATGCGCAAGTACGGCATGAGTCGCCGTGAAGAGGATGGTCAGGACGAGGATTGATTCCTCAGCCTCAGGCTAAGGAAACTCTGGAAAACTCGTCATTCCCGCGCAGGCGGGAATCCAGAACCTGCGAAACTCCTGGGCTCCCGCCTTCGCGGGAGTGACGGTAAGTAACTTTTTCAGAACATCCGTAACGCCGCAAAGAAAGCCGGAGCTTTGACGCAAGCTCCGGCTTCGTTTTTTCAAGTGGTTGAAAAATAAGAATAAAAAAGTAGGCACGGGTATTGCTAAGGCTCTTGTATCCGACCGTCTTCTGACGGTACGTCGTACGAGAGAAGCAGATGGAAGCCAACCTTCGTCCTACCGAGTCAGCAGAGCCAAACGGCTCCGCACCGCTCGAACAAGCCAGCCGCGCGGGACTGGAGCAGGCCTTTGCCCTGTTCAACCAGATGTCCAATCAGCTCAGTGAGTCCTACAGCCTGCTTGAGGCGCGGGTCAATGAGCTGAAGGGGCAACTGGCGCTGGTCAGTGCACAGCGCATGCAGGAACTGGCGGAGAAGGAACGTCTGGCCCATCGCCTGCAAAGCCTGCTGGATCTGCTGCCTGGTGGTGTGATCGTCATCGACGGTCAGGGCGTCGTGCGCGAGGCCAACCCAGTCGCGCGTGCGCTGCTCGGCCAGCCACTGGTGG
>Ga0209070_100321_pt1 | contig 38982 bp, 30 predicted proteins | sample SynthPrep_5_END__FD_187205 | JGI IMG/M metagenome (GOLD analysis project Ga0209070, IMG submission 187205) | Synthetic microbial communities from Ohio, USA - SynthPrep_5_END_DS10_MetaG (SPAdes) (version 2) | ecosystem: Engineered > Bioreactor > Aerobic > Activated sludge | place: USA: Ohio... | reverse complement strand
TACACAACTCGCCCAAAGCACCCTGCCCTTCGGGTCGCTGAGGGTTAACTTAATAGAAACGGCTACGCATGTAGTACCGACAGCGGAGTACTGGCGGACGGGGGTTCAAATCCCCCCGGCTCCACCACTTCAACATCTAAAGACGTCCACGGACGTCTTTTTTTGTGCCTGAAATCCAGTAAAATCAAGGCTTTACGGTCTGATGGCGTCCATAGACGTCCAGCACAATCTACGACATCGGGTATTCCAAGCCCTTCAGTGGTAATTTTTGGAATACCAATTGATCTCACGGAACACCTCATGTGCGCCCAAGCCACCCGCCTCTCTGATCGCCAGCTCAAAGCGGTAAACCGAAAGGCAAGGATGTCCTCAGCGATGGAGACGGCTTACAGCTGCGCGTGAGGGCCAATGGCTCTACGCTATGGAATTTCAACTACCGCCAGCCGATCACCAAAAATCGCATCAATATGGGACTCGGTACCTACCCAGAACTCTCACTCGCTCAAGCCAGGAAGAAGACGGTCGAAGCGGGGGAACTTCTCGCCCAGGGTATCGACCCGAAAGAACAACGTAGTGCACTAGAGCAAACAAAAAGGCAGGCCGAGCACACATTCGAGAACGTGGCGTCTGCTTGGTTTGAACTGAAAAAGGATTCTGTGACTCAAGCTTACGCCGAAGACATCTGGCGCTTGCTCGCGCTACATGTCTTTCCGTCACTTGGAACAACACCTATCCCGCAGATCAATGCCCCGAGGGTCATCCAACTGCTGCGTCCTTCGGAAACCAAAGGTAGCCTGGAGACAGTGAAGCGACTGACCCAACGACTTAACGAGATCATGACCTACGGCGTGAACTAGGGAATGATCTTTGCTAATCCACTCACCGACATTCGGGCCGTTTTTAAGAAACCGAAAAAGCAGAATATGGCAGCCCTCCGCCCTGAAGAACTGCCAGAACGGATGGTCGCCATCGCCAACGCGAGCATAAAAAGAACAACGCGCTGCCTGATCGAATGGCAACTTCACACGATGACTCGCCCCACAGAAGCCGCTACGACATCTTGGGCTGACATCGATCTAGAAAAGAAAATCTGGGCGATCCCAGCGGAGCGTATGAAGAAGCGACGTGCGCACGTCATACCACTGACCGAAAACGCACTCGCTCTGCTGGAGACGATAAAGCCCTACAGCGGCCACAGAGAATACGTGTTTCCAGCCGACAGAGAACCACGGGATCATTCCAAGAGTCAGACGGCAAATATGGCCCTGAAACGTATGGGATTTGACGGTAGATTGGTGAGTCACGGTTTGCGCTCCATGGCCAGTACTATCCTCAACGAACACGGTTGGGAGCCAGAGCTGATCGAAGTAGCGCTTGCCCACGTCGATAAAGACGAGGTTCGCAGCGCCTATAACCGGGCGGATTACATCGAGCGCCGACGCCCGATGATGGCTTGGTGGAGTAACCATATCCAGGAAGCAGCAACCGGCAACCTGTCTGTGTCAGCTATCAATGAAAATCGGGACAGAAAAGTCGTTTCTATTCGCTGAAATTAGATCCAGTGGCTAACAAAACCAAAGGCTCTGAGACGTGCAGAGTAGCAACTCTCCGCACGGCAATTATTAGACCTCCTCTACGTCGGACTCCATCATGACGTACATCTTTTCGAGTAACGGTTCGACAATGCGCTCGGTCTCAGCCCAATGGTCTTCCCGCAGCATCGAATACTTCACGTCCAAGTGGATCTCCCTGTCGAAGGGGAAGTCCGTTTCGGTCTCTAAACCTACAATCAGCTGCATTCCATCTGGTAAGTCTTTAGCAATAAACTGAAGCACAGCAGGCAGGTTAAAATCATCCTGGGCCTGCTGGTTCGGCGAGTCGATTACGACCGGTACGTCAAAAGTCCCCATCACGCCTTGGCAGGTTTGCCACAATGCGGCGTAGTAAGCCAAAATTGACCGAGGACCACCGCTTCCAGATAGATCTGGACGCCCGGTAAGCTTCATCTTCGATACATCTACAGGGGGAAGCTGTAGAGCGACACGCCCAGTCATGTAATGGGATCTAAAATCTTCCAATATCGCCCGCGTTTTTTTTGGAGCACGAAGCAACTTCATTTTTTCATCTAGAGAGTCGATTACTCCCAGCGTCTTATCAATTGCCTCCTGCAGAAGCTGGCGCTCTGCTTCAAACGCGGCGAACGCGCTTTCGGCCCCCAGACTTCCCACTACATCTTCAAACTTGAGCGCACCCTTGCGCGTATCCAACAATACAGAAATACGCTTATAGTTTTCGTTTACCGTGCTGAGCCTGGCCGACGCAGTGCTGCACCGATATCGCACTTCGCTTGCGTCGTACCTCAGACGCCCTGCGAGCTCCCGGAGCACGCGCGCATCTTCAGCAAAATTGAGCAGGTCCAGAAACGATTTTGTGTGCTCGGCATTGCAAGTTGGGCAAATCAGGGGCTCCGAATTTCCAGCTCGTAAGTACTTGGCATCATTGTCATATGCCGCGAGAGCTTCATCGGCCAATCGAATCTGTTGCTCTAGACTGGAGAGTAAATCTTGCTCCCTTACAGCAGCACTTCGAAGTATCTCTTGCCGTTCATTAAGCTCAGTAACCTCTTTGGTCAGCAGAGCAATTTCATTGGCAAAGTTCTCGGGGTTGAGCTTGGGACCGAATAAGGGCAGCGTTCGGCTAAACCGCTCTATAGTACGCTCCAGGAGCTTGTACTCTCGTCGAGACTCCTCAAGCGCTTTAGATTCTTGAGCTTTCTCGGCTTTAGCCCTGTAATACTCGGGCGGACACACGCCTGTGAAGTACTCCAAGATTGCGCTCCAAGGAGAGCTAAATCTTTTAAGCCCGCCAAACGTGTTCCACTCAGATTGCCAGCTGCCATCCTGATTTACGTAGAAGGGTAGGAAGAAACATGCAGGGTCGGCCGGCTGAATAGCCGACTCCTTCTTATCGGTGAACACCAGATTGAATTCAGTGACATTGCAGAAGGCCTGAGACCACTCCCCGAATTTTGAGGTCGCGACAATCATCTCTCGATTGGCGTTGAACAGCGCGCGCCGTCCATTCTGATGCAGCGCAAAGAAGTGGCATCCATCGACAGAAAACTCAAGGAGAGATGCGGTATTTTCATCCCACGACTCCAGCTTCCCCTGTGGCTTGGCGCCAAGCGTCTCAAAGATGCTCCGAATGAGACTCGTCTTGCCAGTGTGATTCCGTCCCCTCAGCAGATTTTTCTTTGGGTGGAAGCTCACATGCCTCGCTTTCTTGTCGCGGTGTGAGAGCAACCAGATGTTTTCGAATCGCAAGCTTTTCATAGTTCTTAGTTCTCAAGCTACGGACGAGGAATCTCAGTTCGGGTCCACGCATTTTTTTATAGCCCTCATTGCAAAGCGCGCCAAAAGTTCAGCATCACGAAAGCTGCTGAAATCCTTTTTCAGCGCAACTAAACCCGCCTCGAAGTACAGTCGAAGACCCGAGCCACGCACGTTAGCGTCCAGCCAAATATCACAAAAGTCATGAAGACTTTGAACAATTGGCAGCGTCGCGCCTGTGAGTTGCTCACGTACAACACGCGCTGCTTGCGCGCGAATGGCGGTCACCATCATGAAATCCATACCTTCGCTTTGCAGCTGTACGAGCCAGTCATTCAGATATGCAGAGTGATCTGGAATGGTCTCCAGTGCACCCAGTGCAGAAATAAATTCGTGCCTTGCGAACCCACGCTGCTCGACGAGATCACCGAAAGATGCGCAAGTATCAGTGTGACGACCCAGAGGAGAAATCTTCGTTACAAGAGATTCTACGAACGATGCAGCTTGGCCTGCATGAAGAGGGCTCCGCTGCGTCAATAGCTCCAGAGCGGATTTGATGACGTAGCTGCTAGGCTCATCGGGATGAATAGCGACTCTCTTCAGTTTGAGCTTCGTCAAGTCCGGCGCAGGCGCCCCATCCGCACTAAGCGAATGCAGAGCTTGAGCCAACAACTTCGAATGCTCAGGAGCGAAATCTGCAAGCGAGCAAGGCATAGACGTAGCCGCATTCCCTCCAGCTGCAAGGGGAATGTCACATCCGGCATTTGAAATGAAATAAGCCTCGACGGACAGGTTATTAAAGGCAGCAAGACTGAGCTGAAGCTTTCCTAAAGCGCTGTCAGGGACCTTTGTAAACGTTGGTGCTGCTGCCTTCGATACCACTGTCGAACTTTTCTTTTTGGGAGGGGCAGTTGTCCCGGTGAGAACGGACCAAGACCACTCTCCACGGTCCTTCTTTTTCACCTGATATACACGAGCGCGTGTGGGAGTACTTACTGAGTCCAGCTCCGTGACATCCTGCACTGTCTCGAAAAGGAGCAAGAAGTCCAACTCGTTCGCCTGCTCCATTTCCACCATCCTGAGCACCGCCCACCAGCGCTGAAAGTCCACGCCTTTAGCTCCGTGACCTCCTCCTGTTTCAGTGAGGCCAGGTTTGTTTGCCACAAGCAGCAGCTCTGAGGCACCAGCCGATATGGTCAAGGCATGCTCCCTATGCACTAGCGCCACCAATGATGGCTGTCTTAATAGCTTTTCAGCATCATCGCCTTCATCCTGCGGAGTGTAAAGGACGTGTGTAGCCGTAACGTAGATGTATCTCCTATGGTCATCTCTCTTCAGAGATCTCGTCGAGACTAGGTATTTCGGCAAAGTATTACCCAGTAACAAGCAATTAACCGCCGAACATGCCGAAGTTAACTCGAAAAAAATTCAGCACTACATCAGTGGTATGACATCCACACCATGGAGCCTCAAACCATGTCATTGCAGTGCCCTCGTTGTAAGTCGCTCAAAATTTCTTCCTTACACCAAGCCATGAAAATTACAGCGGTCCTCGGTACAGTTGGCGGTGCAGCACGCTGCGTCAGTGCAGCACTGGCTGGCGGTCAGGCGGGACCACCTTGGGCGCAGTTGCCGGCCCGTTAGGCGCTACTCTCGGGGCCGTTTCTGGCGCGATTCTCGGCGGGCTTTTTGGCGGAGCTGGCGGCTGCGCATTAGGCGCTCAACTCGGCGACAAGCTTGACCGACATGTATTCGCCCACAACCTCTGCCTGATCTGTGGGCATCGTTTCAACCTCCCTGCTTAAACCGTTTCCCACTTCTCTCTTTTAATACATCCGGACGGGGCCACGCGATGCGTGGCCTTTATGCCGGCTCGCATCCTAAGGAATCGTAATCATGGCTCATCAAATCGAACAAATGGCTTACGTTGGTGCGACTCCGTGGCATGGCCTCGGCAGTCAACTGACGCAAAAACAACCTATCGAGATCTGGCAGCGTGAAGCCGGTATGGACTGGCAGATCCAGGAAAGCCCCGTCCACTTCAAAGCCGACGCCATCGGCCATATGGGCAGTATTCACTCATTCCCAGAACAAAAGGTACTGTACCGTTCCGACACCAAGGCTCCGCTGTCCGTAGTATCCAACCGCTACCAAATTGTCCAGCCGCGTGAGGTTATGGAGTTTTACCGTGACCTAACTGAAGTGTCCGGCTATACAAGCTGACAAATCAGCTTCCCTTCAACGCTACCTATCAACCAACTCAATTATTTCAATCTGATACCGATAACGGGAGGCAACATACCCCATCAGGATAGATCCAATAGACATGCCAAATAAGAACGCACCTACACCTAACAATATAGTATTGCCTACGTTACCAGCCTGAAGACCTGCACTCATAGTTCGGAAAACCCATTCGAAACCACCAAACTCAGCAGTAAATGAATACACAGTAGCCAATAGGCCTATTGCGGCAGTCTTCTCGCCAAAAAAACGCCCTGTCCGCTCACTTATACGCAGAACTTTTCGGTTCAACCAAAAATGCACATCTTTGAGAGCGGCAGCCTCATAACTAGCTAAGCAATCAGCCATCGCCTGCTCATGACGAATATCATCACACAATCCTTCGAATGCTAATTTTTTTCCACCGAAAAGCAAGTAACAGAGAGGCTACCATTGGCGCAATCAAGGTTGTAATAGCCAACAGCATTGAGATAGAGCTCATCAGCAATACAAATACCTGCGCATATACAGAAGGCGGTCTAACATCATAAAAAAAGACAAACCCTCCGCTAATAACAAGAAAAACGAAAGAACAGACAAGACACCAGCTTGCTACCCATTGCGCCTTTCTCTCTAAACCCGCTCGCTGTATTTTTCGCGGTTCACAGCGGCTTAACTCTTCCAACACCTGAATCGTTCTCCCAACTGACTGAGACATTTTTCCTCCATGACATATTAACGCCATAAACCATGTTCTGTAAGCGCCATTCTGAATAACATCAAATAAACTGGCTTGCTTTCTCTTGCTAGAAAACAAGCCACTTAAGAAGCTGATATATTTAAATATCCAACGGGGGCAAAGCTTCTACAATTCTCATGGTTTCCAAACTCACAGTAACCACACGCAAAAACAGTTCCAATGGGTATTTAGGATTATTCATTGTTTCGACTGCCCAGTCATTGGCATCGTTCGTAATGCCGCTGTCCTTGTGGATGCTGACGGATTGTCGCTCGACAATCCAATCCAGTGCAGGCTTACCGTTGACGACGTAGTCATAAGCTTGCAGGGGGATGCCGGTGATGGTTATTTTTGCGTTGTAATGCAAGGTGCTGAGATCTTTATCTTTACCCTTTTTACCATATTTCATCTTAGTCACAAGGTAGTCGCTATCGCTGCCAGCGCTGCTTTGTACATTGGCTGGGTACATCGCCACCGTTTCATAATTAACGTGCAGATCAGCCAGCGCCCGACCCGCCTTGGAATACGCCCAGAAATCCGCAGCAGTCTTTACCGCAGGTATACGTGGCAATTCTTTACTGAGATTGTCAGAGTACTTTTCCCGATACTCTATAGAGTGCAGCAACCCATATACGTAATAAAACAGATCTTCTTTACTGATCACTTCGGCAGGATATACCACACTGAAATAAGCAAGGCCTTTGTCAGTTATAGCGTCGCAACGCTTCTTAACATTGGACTGACTCGGCTCGTCAAACAATCCTGGCGAAGCAGTACCAACCTTAGTCTGGTTATCAGTACCTTCGTAAAAGTAGAGAGGAAAACCTTGCCCGCCTGAATGCTGCATATTCAAGTCTGGTAATGCATCAACCATAATAACTGAGAATGCAGCTCCACTATTACCAGAACCACTCACGTAAATAACTTTGTTTTCCGCAGCATCCGGATATAGCTTAGGATTGAGAGCCATGTCATTAACAAGGCTCTTGTCGAAATATACGTGCATCTTACAAAACGGTCGATAAATACCAGTAATGATTCGCGACTCATCGTGTTTGTACAATTTATTTTTTGCTATATCTGCACGAAGCGCTCGTGACCAACTTATCTTTGTTGCATCTGTATTAATGAACCCTTCTACATCGAGCACTTTATTTTTCACTGGAGCACTACAAGCGTCTCTATACCGCTCAGATTCATCATTAAAAAAACCGATCATGTTTTTCGTGTTCAGCGCTAGCTTTTGCTTTGAAAAATTGTAAACCCATGCATCGCGATTGGTTTTAATTCCCATGGAGTACTTTTCAAATATTGCCAATCCAGTCTTTTTACTTCCAAGAGTAATAAACTGATTAAAGCTGTTGTCGCGCTGACCAATCCAATCACCGTGCTCATCAGGACTTATTTCTGTCCATGCACCTTTTTGAGAAATCCCACTTATGCTGCGAAATGAAGTAATAATATCTAGCTTTTCTTCGCGCCCCAAATAGTCACCGATATCGTGCAAGTAAATTTTACCACGCTCTGATGCAAGAGGATTTTTTACTAGCAGTGATATGGCGATAGGTGCACGACTACCGCTCCCAAATATTTTCCCACCTTCTTTTCGAGATAGCTCTCCAGCTGTCCGCTGATTGCCTCGCAGGTGGAATATATAGATACTACTAAACTCATCTGCCAGACACTTGCGCAATCCATCAGTAGTATTCGCTTCCATAAATCCGGCATTTGTTACAAAACCTATAACACCACTATCGCCTACCCGATCAGAAGCCCAGCGAATAGCTCGAATATAACTATCATAAAGAGCGTTTTTATTAGTTACGGTAGATCGCTCTGCATAGGTATCACGAATACGGCGATCAAGGATCGGATAGTTTACGTTGGCATTGTTATCGTTAGCACTGGTTTGACCAGCCGAATAAGGTGGGTTACCAATGATGACACGAATATCCAAAGCCTTTTGGCGAGTACGGCGAGCACTATTGTCCACGAGCAGCTCACTGACCAAATCGTCTTTCTCATAGAGCTGGAAGGTGTCAGTTAAGCAGATGCCCTCGAAGGGCTGATACGCACCACCAACAATGCTGTGATAAACGGCTTCAATGTTGATTGCGGCAATATAGTAGGCCAGCAGCACGATTTCGTTAGCGTGTATCTGGCCTTGGTATTTGTTCTGCAACTGCTCTTTGCTGATCAGGCCACTTTGCAGCAAACGGGTAACGAAAGTGCCGGTACCGGTGAAGGGGTCGATGATGTGCACACCTTCACTGCCAAGGGTTTGGCCGAATTCACTTTGGAGGATATCGTTTACGCTATGAATGATGAAATCAACCACTTCCACCGGGGTGTAAACGATACCTAAGCGCTCAGTCATACGAGGGAAGGCGTTACGGAAAAACTTGTCGTACAGCTCAACGATAATTTTCTGTTTGCCTTCGGCGTTTTCGATGCCATCGGCACGCATTTTCACGCTGTCGTAGAAGCGTTGGAGTGTGTCCGCCTCCTTATCCAGACGGTGCTCTTGCAGCACGTCCAAGACGTTTTGCATGGCGCAGGACATGGGGTTGTTGCTAGCGAAACTGTAATCTTCGAATAGTGCGTCAAACACCGGCTTCGTGATCAGGTGCTGGGCGAGCATTTCGATGACTTCGTTATCACCAATGCTGTCGTTCAAATCGTCGCGTAGCTCACCGGCAAAACTAAAGAACGCTTCGCGCTCTCTTACGTTGGCTTCGTCTTCGATGATGCTGGTGATGCGCGTGATGTGGGTGCGGGCAATCTTGGCAATGTCATTGGCCCAGTCCTCCCAGTGGCTGCGATTGCCACACTTCTGTACCACCTTGGCATAGATGGCGCGCTCGATTTCTCCAATCTCAAACTCCAAGCCAAATTGTTCAGGCTTCGGCCCGTGGTCATATGTGCCACGCGCCTCGCCAATGCCATAAGTGTTTTTGCCGTTGTCTTGGCCGGTGTTACCTCGGTCTATTTTTTTGTTGATTTTTTCGGTAACGGCAATGACTTCCATTTTGGCTGGATCACTGCCAATCAAGTCGAGTTTGTTGACCATTGCGTCGAAGCGGTCGTCGTGTGAGCGCAAGGCTTGCAGCACTTGCCAGACGACCTTGTAGGTCTTGTTGTCGTTTAACGCTTCCTCAGGTGCCACGCCAGCAGGAATGACTACCGGCAGAATCACGTAACCCCGCTTCTTGCCTTCTGCTTTACGCATGACACGGCCAACCGATTGCACAACGTCCACTTGTGAATTGCGCGGCGTGAGGAACAGCACTGCGTCTAGCGCAGGCACGTCTACACCTTCGGAGAGACAGCGAACATTGCTTAGGATGCGACAGGTATTATCGGGCACCTCAGCCTTCAGCCAATTGAGCTCGTCTTCCTTCTGCCCCGCAGTCATACCTCCGTCCACATGGGAGGCTTCGCAGATAAGAGTTGCGGCGACGTCATCGTTGTCCAGGTTGCTGGTTTTGTACTCTTCAACCACCTGCTTAAACATGTTGGCGATATTTTTGGAGCTGACCTTGTGCGTCTTGGCGAATTTTTGGTACTCGATCACCTGGCAGAAGGCCACGGCACGGCGCATTGGGTCGCCATCATCGACAAGATCTTCGCGGGTGTCTTGTTTGCTCAGAGCCTTCCAGCAGCCAACTATTTTGGCTGCGTCTTCCAGCTTGATTTGGTTGTCATCATCAGCCAGCAGTTTTTGCAGGCGGCTGCTGATGTGCTTTTCATCCATGGCCAGCACCAGCACCTTGTAATCTACCAACAGCTCCGCCTTAACCGCCTCGCTGAAGGTGATGACGAACAACTCTTTTCCGTACAGGCTTACGTCGTCCATGGAGCACAGAGCTACGTTATCTTTTTCAGCGCTGGCCTTCGCCAACTCGCCATAGATACGAGGCGTGGCGGTCATGTAAAGGCGCTTGGCACTGCGTATGAAGTCAGCGTTGTGGACTTTAACGAATGCGCTCTCGTCATCATCGAAGGTGGCCCCGGTGGTCCGGTGGGCTTCGTCGCAGACGATCAGATCGAAATCTGCCAGACCGCACTGGTGCTGTGCGTCGCTAATGACGGCAATGGAGTGATAGGTGCTGAACACAACGCTCATGTGCTGATCGTCGTGACGCTTGAGCATCTCTGCCGCTAGACGCGCTGGATTTGTAGTGGCCGGGTAGCGTAGCTCGTGAGCAAAAGTTTGTACGACGTCATCGTCTTTTTTGCGCTTCTTACCTACGTCGCTGTCAGAGCACACAGCAAAACTGTGGAGAGGTACTTCACTTTCCTGCGTCCACTCAGTCAAGGTTTGCGACAGAAGGGACAGGCTAGGTACCAGAAACAGTACGCGCTTGCCCGCGCCAGCTAATTGCTCGGCGATTTTGAGACTGGTAAAGGTTTTACCGGTGCCGCACGCCATAATCAGCTTGCCCCGGTCTGCGTCTTGCAAACCGATGGCGACAGATGACAGAGCACGCTTTTGATGATCGCGAAGAGACTTCTTTGCCTTGAGGACAGCTACCTGATTGGGTTTGTATTTGGCCCAATCGATTTGGCTGTCTTCCAAGGCTTGCAGGTCAATTTTGTTAATTGTCTGATGACGATTTAACAAAGCATTGTCTGCATGCTCAGACCAATTGTTCGTGGTAGTCACGATGATGCTGTGAGTGAATGGTTTCTGGCCGGACGCGGTGAAAAAACTATCTAAATCGCCTTTCTGCACGCGATAGTTAGTTGCGTACAGCTTGCATTGGATTGCATGAAACTCTTTGGTCCCCTGAGTCCTGGCAACCAGGTCGATACCGGTATCACGTCCGTCACCACCGTGTTCCTTTGCCCAATCCGAATAAGTCCAAACCTGCTCGTACAAATCACGATATTTGGCTTCGTTGCGCAGGTACGTGCAGATCAACTCTTCGAAATAGGTGCCTTTCTCGCGCTCTGTTACAGAAGCATTGCGATAACTATCAAGCAGGCTGGCAAGGGCGGACATGGAAATTCCTTTTGACTGCGGCGGCGTCTTGTACACGCCAAATTCCGGGAGTTTACCAAGCAAGGTGTGGGCAGGTAACTAAATGCTGCGGGGCGGGAGAAAAGCAGTCGATTGGCTGTTGTTACCAGCCAATCAGACAGCTCTACGTCGGCGTCGGGAACCCAAACCGTCACCCCCTACTACAACCAAACCCATGCTGACTGCCTCCGTAGACCTTGGTAGCCGATTTGCAGAGGTAGCTAGCCCTTCTGAAAAGCGAACCAAGCCCACCGTCACCAGATCCTTTCGCAGATTTTCCCCTGGCTACTCGGTAGGTCGCGTTATCTGAAATTTCTACCAGTCCTTCAACTAGATCGACTGGTATCCCCAGCGCACTCGCCCACGCCTAGTTCAAGCGACTGAACATGTTGGTTCGGTCTGAGGCGATTTTGCCTATTGAACGAGCCCCATGAAAGACAGGACACCGTTTCCCCCTTACGATAAGGGATAGGCAAACGGTTATGTTTATGACTAACAGCAACGATAAGAGTGGTCAGCTTTTGGGCCAGGAGCGGCGGCGCCGCTGGAGCCCGGAGCAAAAGCTGGCGATGGTTCGCGAGAGCCTTGAGCCAGGGCAAAGTGGGTCGGTGGTCGCTCGGCGCAACGGCATCAATGCCAATCAGCTGTTCCTGTGGCGCAAGCTGTATCAGGACGGCAGCTTGTCGGCAGTCAGTGCCGGTGAAGCGGTGGTGCCAGCGTCCGAGCTGAGCGATGCGCTTAAACAGATCCGTGAACTGCAACGGATGCTGGGCAAGAAGACGATGGAAGCAGAAATCCTCAAAGAGGCCGTGGAGATCGCCCGGTCGCGAAAATGGATTGCGCACTCACCCTTGTTGCCGGGGGACGACCAGTGAAGCTGGTCAGCGAATGTCTCGGTGTGGCGCGCTCGCAATTAACGGTTCGAATCAAGCAATCGGTATCGCCCAAAGTGCGGCGAAGCAGGCCTGTGAACGATGTAGAGCTGGTCGCTGAGATCCAGCAAGAGGTCAGCGAACTGCCCAGCTATGGATACCGCGCGTCTGGGGACTGCTGCGTCGTGCACGTGAAAAGCGGTCGCTGCCGGCGATCAACGTGAAACGGGTTTACCGGGTGATGCGTGATCACAACTTGCTGCTTGAACGCAGGATCAAACAACCTGGCGTGCCGCGTCGGCACGAAGGCCGTATTGCGGTGGAAACCAGCGATACACGTTGGTGCTCGGACGGTTTTGAGTTTCGATGCGAGGACGGCGCCAAACTGAGCGTGACCTTCGCCCTCGATTGCTGTGATCGCGAAGCCATCGGCTGGGTGGCAAGTCCGACCGGGTACAGCGGCGATGACATCCGCGACTTGATGCTGGAAAGCGTGGAGAAGCGTTTTGGTGATCAACTGCCCACCACGCCAGTGCAATGGCTAAGCGACAACGGCTCGGCGTACACCGCCGAACAAACGCGCCTGTTTGCTCGACAGATCGGCTTGCAGCCGGTAACCACCCCTGTGCGCAGCCCGCAGAGCAACGGCATGGCCGAGAGCTTCGTGAAGACGATTAAACGAGATTACGTGGCGCACATGCCCAAGCCGGATCGAGAAACAGCGTTGCGTAACCTGGCAATTGCCTTCGAGCACTACAACGAGCAGCATCCGCACAGCGCCTTGAACTACCGCTCACCGAGGGAGTTCAGGCGTTTGGCGGCGGCATCAATTTAACGGGGAGTTGGTGTCCGGTTTTGTAGGGGCAAGTCCAATGGGAATCAATTCTGGGCCTATCATTGGTGTGAAATCTTCTAACGGTAGTAAGCTCAGAACCATCTGCAAGCAATGCAATAGCTCACATCTCGATACTAATGACCAAGCCTAAAGTAAGGGGGTTATACCACCAGCTCCACTGATGCATCAATCAAGAAGACTATCTAAACACTCTTAGGCGCATACCCATGAATCTTGACTTTCTATTCTCCCCACCCATTTTGCTTGTTATTTCAGCATGCCTTGCAATGTGTTTATTCTGCCTATTCAACTTTCTGATTAGCTTTAGTCTTACGCGCCCGGTCGTATTTGCGCTTGGGCTTTGCTTTATTGGTATCGGCGTCTTTGGACACATTACTTTTCTCGATATGTTGGAGCGATGTAGGGAACTGGAAGCTTCAGGTAATGTGTCACAAGATGTACTATCTCGGCTTGAGCGTTACAACCTAGTATTCGCCTACATGCTGCCATTCGTATCAGGAGCAATTGGCACCAACGTTATTTCCGATGCATTACTGAAACACCATACTTATGAGCGATCCTTTTCTATACTCCAGTTCCTCCAAGATCTTGCGCAAGTTTTTTTGATGCCTATCGGCCTCTTCATAGGTATTGTTATCAGCATCTTCTGGCTCTTACTTTTGCCGATAGCTCCCGCTCGCCGCCTGCTTCGCTCCATGCTCCCAATAACTTGGCGCTGGATATATCTGAGAATTTTCAAACTCAGCATCATTACCCGAAATAATATTTGCTCGGTGCGCGGTAGCCTAAAAGAGCCAGCTCCCGATGACATTCCCTGACACCTGGTTCAGATCGTTCGTTTCGCTCAATCGGGACCGGCTAAAGCCGGCCTTTAGCTTAATCATTAGTGACAGCTTTTGGCCTAGTGCTGCCGACCGCTTTCGGCCAGAGGCAGACATTAGATACCTGAGCCTGCACCCTCTCGATCGGTCAGGCGCAGATCTAAAACACCTGTTGGCAGCCACTCGTTCGATTGATGAAAAGCCTGAGGTACAATTTTCTCTAACCTCTTTTTCAGGAATGCCAGCTTGACCGACATGGCAACGCAAGACGCAAGCCCAAAACGACTCAGGACATACCTGCGCATCGAAGCCACTCTACTCATCGCTAGCATGATCGGAGCATTCACGCTCAGCGGGTACGCTTACCTTGAGAAGTATTACCTGACGATGGATGTTGCTATCGAACGCTTGGGCATCGGCGCTCAGGAAATCCTTGCTTACGGAGCTGCCAGATTTGGGTCTTACATTGGGGCTTTGGCTTTTGGCATAGCCCTAGTCGGAATCGTCGCTTTTCTCTTACTTCTACTGGAAAAAACTAGAGAACTGCCGGGCGAGTTCCAGCCACCCCCAAAATGGATTGCCCATGTTCTCAAGCGTGCGATCGAAAACCGAGGGATTGCCGTATGCGTTGGATCGATCTGCATAATCGCCGGCCTGCTGATTTTTGCTTGGTTCTTGTTGGTGAGGTTGCCCTCAAACGATGGCCGCTCTGCAGCGCTGAAGCAGGCATCGGAATGTGTTAAGCGTCGTGTGGTCTATGCAAATCTTGATCAGTACGAGGGGTGCCAGGTCGCCGAGTCGGAAGACATGCTGTATCTACTCCAACTACAAAGATGTGACAAGTCTGGAGTTGCGTTTCGAACATTACAGCTGCCAAAACAGGGCCTCAAAAGCGTTACGACAGAGACCCTGTTCTACCCCTATGAACGACCCGATGCTCCCGGATGCTTGAAAAGCTGACCTCAACCTGAGCCGATACAATAGTGTTCCCCACAAAATGCTCGAGCAAAGGTATTCCATAAAGTATTCCAATAGAAACAATCCAACTGAATTTGCCCCATAAAATCAGTTAGATACCCGATCAATTCAAATTACCCCGGCCCACCAACTCTCAACGACAAAGCCCGCCAAGTGCGGGCTTTGTCGCATCAGGGCATAAGCCAAACCGGGCACGCAAGACCGTAGTCTGCAATTGATCAGGCTCGACTACCTCGAAAACGCTACGAAAAAGGACGACCTAATGTCGTCCTTTTCCATACCTGCACTCATGCCCCATCAACGAGCAACACTAACCAAATCCGGACGACTAGACTTAAGCATCGCCTCATTAACCTTGCCCTGAATCGAGCAAGTAAACATCCCCTTACTCCCAGCACTCAGCTCTTCCGGAGCCGGTTCAATCAAGAACACCCGCTCGGCACTGTCGACCACCAGCTTACCGGCAGTGGCGGCAGGATCTTCCGGCTGCCAGCTGGATTTGCCATGGGACCAGATTTCCGCGCGAGCGTAGAGTCCCTGCGACATGTCCAGGCGTGGGCCGCCCGCTTTTTCCAGTTGAGTGTGGAGTTCGTTCGGCGTCTGTTTGGCGTAGAAGCCCCAACTGATGATGCGCGTGCCCATCAGGTCCATGTCTTCGGCGTAAAAACCGGTCAACGACATGCCATCGATCTCGACTGGCTTGGCAAACATCCAGCGCTGGCCCATGTCGCTCTTGGTGCCGCCGGACAATCTGATCTGGCCATTTTCAACGGTGCTTGGCACCAGATCCTTGATCAGAGGTGATTGCACAACGGCCAGTGAGTGATCGTCACAAGCGGCAAACGACGCCACCGGTGAGGGTGCAGCGGCAACGCTGAAAGCAGAAAACAGGGTCACAAGGGGCAGCAGGAAAAAGGGTTTCATGGAATGACTCGAATGAAAGACTGAAGACAAAAAATGATATCACAATGATATCAATCGCCAGACTTCAGACATTCAATCAATGCTCATGCCGATGATGCACATCCGGAAAATGCGCATGCCGGTGACACATCGGCGTATGCACATGCGGATGACTGTGCGGCTCCGTCCCATCCCATTCAAACCCGTGCGTATGCTGGTGATGTTCGTCATGTGTGTGGCGATGATCGTGCTCGAGCCGTTCGTGCTGATGCTCATGAATATGGTTCTCCATCAGATGAATCCACACCCCCACGGCCATTAACGCTGCTGCGAGCAGGAACATCAGCGATACCGACTCGCCCAGCAGCAGAATCGAGATCGCTGCGCCCAGAAACGGCGCGGTGGAAAAGTATGCGCCGGTGCGCGCACTGCCCAGTCCGCGCAGGGCGAGGACGAACATCACCAGGCTGACGCCGTAGCCGAGAAACCCGACCAGCAGGATGGGCACCAGCGTGGTGGCCGCAGGCATTTGCGTGCCGATGAGCAAGGCCAGGCCGCAGTTGACCAGACCGGCGACCAGGCCTTTGCTGCCGGCGATGAACAGTGCGTCCGAGGCAGAGACTTTGCGCGTGAGGTTATTGTCGATGGCCCAGCAAAAGCAGGCGAAGGCGACGGCCAGCGGGCCTGTCCAGTCCTGCGCCGACACGGTCTCTTGCGGCCATGACAACACGACACCGCCGGCCACGATGGCGAGCATGCCGATCACGATTCGCCGATCGGCATTTTCCTTGAACACTACCCACGCCAGCAGTGCCGTGAGCACTGATTCCAGGTTGAGCATCAGTGACGCGCTCGCGCCGGACGTTCTGGTCAAACCGAACATCAATGCCACTGGCGCCAGCACGCCGCCGAAGCCGATGGCTCCGACCAGCCACGGCCATTCGCCGGCTCCGAGTCCGGAACGCTGCCAGCCTCGATCGCGGGCAACACGCAGCACGGTCAAACCCAGACCGCTGCCCAGATAGAGCAATCCGGCCAATAGAATCGGTGAAATCTGTACCCCCAGCAGCTTGGCGAGTGGCGTGCTGGCGCCAAACAACGCTGCCGCAACCAAAGCATAGAGAATGCTCACATTCATGACGGGATCACTCGCTCGGGCCGATGGAATGCCGGTAATGATCATGGCAAAACTCAGGTGAGAATTATGTGAACAGCTGATTCGTGTCAGAAACATCACCTCAAGCACGTGCTCAAATCCAGCAACATTTAATCCGCGTAATCACTGGGTGCCTGCTCGACGCAGCCTCTATGCTGCGTACATCGAGATGCAATGGAGTTGAAGATGAAAACCTGGATTGCCGCCGTGCTGGCCGCACTGATTTCTCTGCCAGTACTCGCAGCAGACACTGGCGCTGTGCGCGTCGAATCGATCGATTTCACAACCAGCGCCGACAGTGTCCAGCGCAAACAGTCGATCAAGGGCGACCAGACGGCGGAGTACAGATTCAACGCCAAGGCCGGCCAGTTGCTCACCGTCGATTTCAAACCGTCCAACACCTCCGCCTACTTCAACATCACCGCCAAGGGCGCGGATTACGCGCTGTTCAACGGTTCGATCATGGGCAATCATTTCCTCGGAACATTGCCGGCCTATGGTGAGTACACGGTTCAGGTCTATCTCATGCGCAATGCCGCACGGCGCAACGAAGTGGCCAACTACGAGCTGTCTCTGCGACGGGTCAATGGCGACGCCACCAGCGGGAAACAGCCATTCGAGCAGACGCTGGAATGGCAGGGCATTGCCTTTCACGTCAGCACCGAACAGGTCGATGGCAAACCGACGCTGCGCATCACCCCCAAAGGTCTGCAGATCGATAACGCGGTCATCAGCCGGGCGCTCACCGGTGAGGTCGTGCGTGCCGAGGTTGCTGACCTCAATAACGACGGCTCCCCCGAACTCTACGTGTTTACCCGCTCGCCCGGACGCGGCATGCCGGGCGAGCTGATCGCCTATTCCGCCAACAACAAGAAATCCCTGAGCGAAATCTACCTGCCGCCGGTCAGCGACAATCCGAAAATCGCCGAGGGTTATCAGGGCGAGGATTCGTTTGCAGTGGTGGAAAACGCGCTGGTGCAGCGCTTCCCGGTGTATGACAGCACTGACGCAGGCGCAGGCCGCACGGGGAAGATGCGCCAGGTTCAATACACGTTGATGGCGGGCGAGGCCGGGTGGGTTCTGCGCGAAGATAAGGTGGCGGAGTATTGAGTTGACGTCACCGGGCTCACGCCAGCGGATAAACCCCAAAAGCGCTTCTACACTCACAGCGCCCCCTCCGCCACACCGAGCCCCCATGACCTCTCTCAAAGACCGCATGCAACAAGGCAAGGACGCCCGCAAGCAGTGCTCGCGCAGCGCTCAGGCATCCACCGGCAAGATGAACCGTGACCCGATTCCGTTGATCAAGGCCTCCAGCCAGGGCCGCGTCGCGTCGCTGGTCGAACTGCGTTACGGGCGCATGCTGGTGTCGCCGTTCACGTTCTTTCGCGGCAATGCCTTGTTGCAGGCGCACGATTTGTCGGGCACGGCGAACATGGGCCTGAACTTGCCCATCTGTGGTGACAGCCATCTGATGAATTTCGGCGGTTTCGCCACGCCTGAGCGCAATCTGCTGTTCAGCGTCAACGATTTCGACGAAGCACATCCCGGGCCGTGGGAGTGGGATCTGAAGCGTCTGGCGGCAAGTTGCGTGGTGGCAGCCCGCGACCTGCACCACGGTGAGTCGGTCGAGGAACAGGTGTGTCGTGAAATGGTCGGCGCCTATCAGACCACGCTTCTGGAGTGCGCCGAGCAGAGCACGCTGGAAAACTGGTACGAGTCGATCAGCTACAACGACCTGCTGGCGCAGGCACGCAAAAGTACCCTTGAACATGTGGAGCGCGCCATCGAGAAGGCCGAACGGCGCACACACGCCGAGCTGCTGCCGAAAATCAGCGAGCGCGATACCCACGGGCGTCTGATCATTCGCGATGACCTGCCGGAAATTTTTCACCTGCACAAAAACACCACGCTGCTGGATGCCGAGGATGACTGGCTGCGGCTCGCGGACTGGCGGCCGCTCTTCGACACCTTCATGCGCGAGTATCGCAGCACGTTGCAACCCGACCGCCGCGAGTTGTTGTCGCGGTTTCACGTGCAGGATCTGGCGTTCAAAGTGGTGGGCGTCGGCAGTGTCGGCACGCGTTGTCTGGTGGCGCTGCTGACGGACGATCAGGAGTTCCCGCTGTTCCTGCAATTCAAGGAAGCCCGGCGTTCGGTGCTCGCCGACTACGTCAAAAGCAAAGCGCGGGTGCGCCATGAAGGGCAGCGCGTGGTCGAGGGGCAGCGCCTGATGCAGGCGGCCAGCGACCTGTTTCTGGGCTGGACGACCGGCCCCAGTGGTCGGCAATTCTACGTGCGGCAATTACGCGACATGAAGATCTCCGCCGAACTGGAAAACTTCGACGGTGAAACCTTTGCTGCCTACGGTCGCGTTTGCGGCCGCGCCCTCGCCCGGGCACATGCCAAGGCCTCCGGTCTCGCTGCGCAGATCAGCGGTTACATCGGCAAAGGCGATGCGCTGGCGGATGCGCTGTTGAAGTACGCGCAACATTACACCGCGCAGAACGAGCGTGACTTCGAACGCTTCCAGACGGCGTGTCGCAAGGGGCAGTTGCGTGCCCGGTCAGAGGCTGACTTTGCTGCTGACCACCTGCCTTGAAATGACGTCCGTGATCACCGCGACTGCCATTGGTTTTGTCGCCACGCCCTCCTTCCCACATCGAACGTCCTAGGAAAATTCCCGCAACACGCGTCGACTTTGATGAACTGGTGCACAGTTCCTCAGGGCGTTACGCTCCATGACCACTGCCATCCAGCGGACGGTTTGGCAGCCGCAATTGCAGTGAATGTTCACTCCACGGAGCTACGTCATGAAGAAAATCCCCCGCCTTTCGCTGGTTGGCCCGGCACCGTCCGATGCGCCAACGTCCAGCACCCAACCGCCATCGAATACCAGCGCACGCAGCGAAGCGCACAAGCGGCGCCGTAGCATCCCGCTCAATCAGCTCATCAGGGTGCGCGACGATGTCGACACCCTGACCCTGCTCACCCACGCCAGTGAGATCCTCGATTCCCTCGCGGCCATCAGCGCAACCTTTGCCGATGAGTTCGACGGCTCGAAACGCCATGTGGCGGTGGCCATGAAGCAATTGAGCGCACTGGCCGAGATCCTGATTTGTCGGGCACGGGACAATCTTGATCCGCAGAAACCGCTGAACACTACCGGGCCTGAAACCCGCCATTGACGGGCGAAACCCCGGCGCTCGGTTGCGCATCGGACTGCATTGGAGCCGCCCATCGAGATGAATTTTTCTTCACTGCAGCTGCGCGGCCAAGCCTTGTACAGTCCGCTCGCTCATTCAAGAAACTACGGTTCGCCCGCGCTCCTGCGGGCTTTTTTTTGCCTGAAACAAAACCCCTTCTTCGTCACAACTTGCCGTAACCCCAGTGATTGCGCGACTCTGCGAGCAGATCCCACAAGCCGGAGCGCCCGATGCCGCTGTTGACCCTGCCCTGCCAACGCCTAACGCTCGCAATACTCGCTCCAGAGCAGGCCGAGCTTGAAAGCGAGTTCTACCAGCGCAACCAGCGCCACCTCGCGCCATGGTCGCCGATCCGCACCACCGAATATTTTTCCACCGTGCAGATTCGCCGACGCCTTGAAATACAGGCCAGCGCATTCGAGGCCGGGCTGGCCATGCATTTCGCGCTGCTGACGCCCGACGGCCAGCAAATGATCGGCGCGTGCAACTTCAGCGGCATCATTCGTGGTGCCTTTCAGGCGTGTTATCTGGGTTATCACATTGATGAGACCCAACAGGGACAGGGCTTGATGCACGAAGCGCTGGAGGCTGGCATCGGTTACATGTTCGATACCCAGAACCTGCACCGGATAATGGCCAACTACATTCCCGGCAACGAGCGCAGTGCGCGCTTGCTTGAGCGCCTGGGCTTCGAGCGCGAGGGTTACGCCAAGGCGTATCTGAACATTGCCGGGCGCTGGCAGGATCACGTGCTGACGGCGCGGGTCAATTCGAGGTTCGAAACACCGGAAAAGCGCTGGTCGAAACCTTTGGCGTGAGTTTCACAATTCGTTAAGGATTGCCGTCGTATGCTCAGGCCTCCCGCCCCTTCCGGTTGCCTGAAACCTATGTCGCGTGCCGCCACTTCGCTGTTTCTGCTTGCCGCCCTGCTGTTTTTCTTCGCGCTGGGTGGCCACCAATTGCAAGGCTCCACTGAGGCCCGCGTCGCCGGTATCGCCATGGAGATGCACTTGGACGACGACTGGGTGACGCCTCGGTTGTTCGGCGAACCGTTTCTGGAAAAACCACCGCTGAGCCTGTGGCTGGATGCTGGCGCCATGCGCGTGTTCGGTGTTTCACCGTGGGCCGTGCGGCTGGCGTCGGCCGTTGCCGGTTTGCTCAGTGTGATGCTGCTGTACGGCATGTTACGGCGTTTCGAGCGACCGAAAATGATTGCCTGGACCGCAGGCATTCTGCTCGCGACCATGGCCAGTTATTGGAGCAATGTGCGCGGCGTCGGTGAGGATGCGCTGCTCGCACTCGGCGTGACCACCGCGCTGCTGGCCTTTTATCAGGCGCAGCGGGCATCGACTCTGGGCAACTCGCTGCTGTTTGTCGTCGGGATCGCCATCGCCACGTTGAGCAAAGGTGTGCTGGGGCTGGCCATGCCGGGAGTGGTGATTTTTGCCTATCTGCTGGCCGACAACCTGATGGACAAACGACTGAAAATCGCTGACTGGCTGCGACCGGGTTTCCTGACCCTGCTCGGTTTGATTCCGCTGCTGATCTGGCTCGTCATCCTCTTCCAGCACGGCGGCGCACAGGCCGTCAGAGAAGTGCTGCTGACCAACAGCGTCGGGCGCTTCAGCGGTTCGTTCGTCGAGGCCGGGCACTACGAACCGTTCTACTACTACCTCGCCAAACTGCCGGAAGCCTTTCTGCCGTGGAATATTCTGGTGTACCTGGGGCTCTGGCATTTCCGCAAACACCTGAAGGCCAATCGTTACCTGCTGTTTTTCAGCCTGTGGATCGTGGCGCAGTTCATCATGCTGACGTTGGCGTCGAGCAAACGCACGGTGTACCTGATGTCGATGACACCGGCCGCCGCGGTGATCGCAGCGGAGTATGCAGGCGTGCTGTTCGAGCGCTTGAAGCAGTATGAATCCGGTAATGGATTCGTAGGCCGAATTGCCCGGCAGCGTCAGACACTGGCAGTCGGTGTGCTCACGCTGGTGATCGGCAGTTACCTCGCCGCCGCGCAGTGGGCGTTGCCTCATGCCGACAAAAAGCTTTCGTTCCTGCCGTTGAGTGCAGAGATTCAATCGCTGCAAACCGCCGGGCATCAAGTCGCGCTGTTTCAGGCCAATGAGCGGGTCGGTGGCGCTACGGTCTTCTATACCCAGCAAGTACTCAAAGGCCTGGATACCGAAGCGCAGTTACGAAATTTTCTCGCGGCATCACCCTCGCATGTCGTGGTGATGGCCGGCGACAGCGAACCCGCCGCCCCATTGAAAGTGCTCAAGACCATGATAGTCGGACGACAACCGTATTACTTCGTCGGCTATTGAGGGCCTGCGCAGCCCCATAAAAAAACCCGCCGATGATTGGCGGGTTTTTCATTTGATCCGAACGGGTTCAGAGAGAGACCTCAGCACTGAAAGCTTTCTGCTCACGCTTGCCCAGCACTGGCAAATCCAGCCGAGCCCGCCCATAGAACGCCAACGCTGTCAGCAAACACGCCAGCCAGACAAAGATTCCGGCCCAAAACGTGTGGGACATGTAATGCCAGCCCTGCAGGACGCGGGTGGTGCCGTAAACCAATCCCAGCAGCAGCGAACCCCACAAGATGGCACTGGAAAAACGCCATTGATAAAGTCTCGCCACGAAATACAGCGCCAGCATGGTGAAGCCGCCCGACGCATGGCCACCCGGCCAGCACCGGCCACTACCCGCTTCATGGAACAGTTGAAAATTGCTGTACCACTCAACGTGAGCCATTTTGCCGCCGTACAGCGTGGTCTCGATCGGGCAGTAAACGCTGGTGTGGGATTTGAGGAAGTGAATCACCCCGGTGCAAACGGCAAATGCGACCACCACAAACAGAAAATCCCTACGGTGATCAGCGGCAAATCGCAGCACTGGCGCGACTTTGCTGCGCTCCAGCATTGCGCCGAGTCGCGGACGTTTGTACGGATTGACCAACGGCCAGAGCACCGATAGCAGCGCGCCGATCAGGGCGATTTCCGCCGTCCAGTTGGGAATGATCCGCGCCCATTTATGGGTGAGTTTTTCAAAGAAGTGGATTTTGTCGAGCGGGAAGGTCTGGGTCAGCGGATCGAACAGCAGGTTACTGAAGGCGATGTCGATTTTGGTCATGTCGAACATCAGGAACACCAGCGCCGCACAAGCGAGCGGAATACCAAAGTTGTAAGCGTAGAAGCGGGATTTCATCGGGTATTCACCGTGCGCCAGTCGGAGGCTTCAATAAAGCCGAGCATCTTGGGAGCCGCCGGGCTGGCAGCGGAGACAAACAACGACGAGCCATAACCCGCGCTCGAAGTCGGTACGTTGAGGTCTTTCTCGATTTGCGCCATGCACTCGCTGTGGGTCACCAGAATCAGGTTGCGCCCCGGGATCTTGTGGGCGAGCGCATCCTGCAACATGCGCCCCCGGCAGTTGATCAACCAGTCGTCACCGCTGGCGGCATGATTGAACATGTAGCCGGCCGTCTGCACCGTGCGCATAGACGGGCTGTTGTAGATGTCGGCGTTGTTCAGGCCCAGTTGTTCGAACCCGGCACCAACCGCCACCGCGACACTGCGCGAGCGATCGGTAATACCGTCATTGCCACTCAGGCAGGCAGCTTTGGAGTGATCGCAGCGCTCGACATGACGCACCAGCACGATCATCTCGCCCTTAGCCCAACCTGTCGCCAACGCTTGCGCACCGGCGACATTGCCGTGGGCCAGGTCCGGCACCGCCGCCGGCGCCAGCAACCACAGAGTCAGCGGGATCACCAACACTGATGCCGCCAACACCACCCAAGTGTTGCGAAAACGCGCTAAAAAGCTCAGATCGATCGAGCGTTTGACGCCGAACAGACTCAGTCTCAATTCCACAAAAACCGCCTCGCCACTGTGCATCTCGGGTTCATTCGATGCGGCGAAGGTACAGAGGCGCGCGTGGGCAGCCAGTGAAACCCATGTGAAAAAAGTCTTGGGATCCGGTGTTACAAATTCCGTAGGACAAAATCCTTTCAGCTCTGGGAAATGCGGCCGATACAGTCCTGCTAACACCCTTGCTGGCTCAAAAAAACAACAATCTTCCAGCCTAACCGACGACAAGAAACCCAACGTTTCTGGAGGATTTTTGATGAATAGCTGGTTCGGCAACATCAGCGTGAACATGAAACTGGGCCTGGGCTTCGGCCTCGTGCTGGCCCTGACCTGCGTGCTGGCCCTGACGGGCTGGACCAGCCTCGGTGGCCTGATCGACCGCAGCAACTGGATGAGTGACATCACCCAGCTCAATGCCGGTTTGACCAAACTGCGCGTGGTGCGCCTGCAATACATGCTGACCAATGGCGATGAAACCGCCGCACAGAATGTGCAAACCACCCTCGAAAGCTTCGCCGCGCAGCAACAGAAGCTGATCAACAGCTTCAAGAGCCCGGAAAACGTCAAACTGCTCAAGGAGCAGGCAGCGACCATCGCTGAATACCAGACCTCGCTGAACAAAATGCGTAACGCCTATCGCACCGGCAACAGCGCGCGCGACAGCATGAGCGTGAGTGCCGAGACCGCGTACAACCAGATCGAATCGATCAGCAAACGCGTGCAGCAGATGGACATGAGCGAGCAGCGTTTCGAACAGTTCCAGGCGATCACCGCCGCCAAGGAAGCGTTCATCCTCGCGCGCTACGAAGTGCGCGGCTACACCGCCACCAGCAACGCCGAAACCGAGCAGAAAGCCGTCCGCCAGATTGACGCCGCCATTGCCAGCCTCAAGCAACTGAACGTGCATTTTGCTGACTCGCAGCAAGACGCCCTGCGTCAACTGGAAACCGCACTGGTCAACTATCGCAGCGCATTGATGGCGTACAAAAACGCCAACACCGACGCGGTGCAGGCGCGCAAAGAAATGACTGATCAGGGCGCCGCCATCGTCACTACGAGCGAGCAGCTGTATCAGATCCAGCTTGATCGTCGTGATGTAGAAAGCGCTCAGGCACGTACTTTCCAGTTGATCAGCACCCTGCTGGCACTGTTGGTTGGCGTAATTGCTGCGGTGATCATCACCCGTCAGATCACCCGTCCGCTGCAAGAAACCCTCGCCGTGGTCGAGCGCATCGCCAGCGGCGACCTGACCCAGAACGTCACAGTCACCCGCCGCGACGAACTCGGCGTACTGCAACAAGGTATCGCGCGCATGGGCGTGACCCTGCGCGACTTGATCAGCGGCATCCGCGACGGCGTCACCCAGATTGCCAGCGCCGCTGAAGAACTGTCGGCCGTGACCGAGCAGACCAGCGCCGGTGTGAACAGCCAGAAAGTCGAGACCGATCAGGTCGCCACCGCGATGCACGAAATGACCGCCACCGTGCAGGAAGTCGCGCGCAACGCCGAAGAAGCCTCACAAGCCGCTGCCGCCGCTGACGGCGAAGCCCGTGAAGGCGACAAAGTGGTCAACGAAGCCATCGCCCAGATCGAACGTCTGGCCAGCGAAGTGGTGCGTTCGACCGAAGCCATGAGCGTGCTGCAACAGGAAAGCGACAAGATTGGTAGCGTCATGGACGTGATCAAGGCAGTGGCCGAACAGACCAACCTGCTGGCCCTCAACGCCGCGATCGAAGCCGCACGTGCCGGTGAAGCCGGTCGTGGTTTTGCCGTGGTCGCCGATGAAGTTCGTGGTCTGGCCCAGCGTACGCAGAAATCCACCGAAGAAATCGAAGGCCTGGTCGCCGGTCTGCAGAACGGCACCCAGCAAGTCTCGGCCGTGATGAGCAACAGCCGTGCGCTGACCGACAGCAGCGTGGCGCTGACGCGCAAGGCTGGCGCATCGCTGGAAAACATCACCCGTACGGTGTCGAACATCCAGTCGATGAACCAGCAGATCGCTGCTGCTGCCGAACAGCAGAGCGCCGTGGCTGAAGAGATCAGCCGCAGCATCATCAACGTGCGCGACGTGTCGGAACAGACCGCTGCGGCGAGTGATGAGACGGCGGCGTCGAGTGTTGAACTGGCGCGTCTGGGTGGTCAGTTGCAGCAGATGGTCAGCCACTTCCGCGTTTGATCCTGATTTCGCGCTGAAGCTACAACCGAATCGCGAGCAGGCGAAGGCCTACAGGTAACGCGTCGATCACAGATTATGTGGGCGACGCCAATTCCCATGTAGGAGTGAGCCTGCTCGCGATTGCGTCCGCCCCATCACCCCGATGTCCCGGAAAAAACTCCGCCTAATGTAGGAGCTGCCGCAGGCTGCGATCTTTTGATCTTCGCTTTTGAACAAATCAGAAGCCAGATCAAAAGATCGCAGCCTTCGGCAGCTCCTACATGAAGGTATTCTTCAGCGCGTGCGCATTTCGAGCATCAGCAATCTGGAAAATCCATAACCCTGGCTTTTTCCTGCCGTGAAGGCAAACCAAGGTCGATCCCTCCGACCGAGGAAAAGCGCTGGCGAATCCGGCTACCCAAGCCTCCAGCGCTATCCCTTCTAATCAATGCTCGCCCCAGAATCATGCGAGCTTCTTCCTCGATGGAATTTCCGTTCCGGGCCGCGTTAATCCGTAACTGATCCATGAGCGGACCATCAATATTTCGAATTGTGATGCTGGCCATGATGACTCCTGCTATCAACTAAAAATCATTGATCGAGACTAACATCCATCCGCCCAAGAACAGCCAGCGCAATCACTTACCGCGTACCCCGCTGCCGCAACGCCGACGGCATGAAGTAAGCATCCTCCGGCACCGGCTGCGCGAAATCCACCGTCTCCGTTTCTTCGTTATCAAGGTTCTGCACGTAGTAACGACGCGCCTGCAAATCGTGGAAAACATCCAGCGCACTCCACGTGGTCGGCAGGTCGTAGAAGTTTTTCAGGTAGGCCATCGATACGCGCCACAACTCCCCTCGCCCATCGTACTGATCGACCAGTGCCGCGCCCCAGCTATCCTCATCGAGGAACAGCACGCGTTTGGAGTAGATGTGCCGCGAGCCCGGTTTCAGGTTGCCTTCCACCACCCACACGCGGTGCAGTTCATAGCGGGTGTATTGCGGGTTGAGGTGGCCCGGGGTAAGCAGTTGCGCGTATTTCACCTCGGGGCTGGCGACTTTGTAGTTGTTGTAGGGGATGTAGATTTCCTGTTTGCCCTTGAGCTTCCACTCGTAGCGGTCCGGCGAGCCGTTGAACAGGTCGGTGTCGTCGGCGGTGCGCAGTCCATCGGAGGACGCGATCGGCGTGTCGTAGGCGAGGTTCGGTGCGCGGCGCACGCGACGTTGGCCGGCGTCGTAGATCCAGGCTTGGCGTGCGTCTTTGAGTTGGTCGAGGGTTTCGTGCACCAGTGCGGCACCGCCGGCCAATCGTGCGGGGCTTTTCACGAAGGCGAGGTAGTAGAACAGGATGTTCTTCAGGTCGGCGAACTGGCCGTTCGGGCGGTAGTAATTGAACAGCGCTTCCTGCTGCGAGGTCACCAGCGCGAAACTGCCGTTGCGCTGGACCGGCGCTTCGGAGGCGCGGCGCACGACGTAGATACCGCGATAGCGAGTGATGTGGTTCCACAACACTTCAACGCCGTCCTTGGGCACCGGGAACGGCACGCCGCCGTAAGCATCGGAGAAGCCGCTGCCGCCTTCGAGCAATTTGGCCGAGGTCGCATTCTTGAGGGTGTTGTCGTACAGCCATTGCGGCGCTGAGCCGGAGCGGCGGGATGGGTAGATCGGCATCTGGAAAGTGTCGGGGTAGCTGTTGAACAGCGCGATCTGACCGGGGCTGAGGTGGGCTTTGTACTGGTCGAGATTGGCTTTGGTGATGGTGAACAGCGGTTTGTCCGCCGCGTAGGGATCGGGGTGGTGCTGGCCGGGTTTGTAGCCGGCCGGGGCTTGGGTGATGCCGCCGGTCCACGCGGGGATGGTGCCGGCGGCGTTGCCGGCACGCTCGGCGCCCATGGGGGTCAGGGTGGTTTTCAGTTGTTCGGCTTGTTGTGGGGTGATGGCGGCCAGAGCGGTGCTGGCGGCAAGGCCTAAAACAAGCCCTAGCGAAGCCTTGGTCAATCTTGACGTGTGAACCATGATCTTCTCCAAAATACAAAAACATGTGGGAGCTGCGGTGCGACGACTCGACTTGCCAGCGATAGCGGTGGGTCAGCCAACACTGTTGTCGAATGTGCTGCCGTCATCGCGGGCAAGCCCGCTCCCACAGGGGGACGGGGTGCCGCAAGTTTTGTTCTGGGCAATCAAAGGAAATACTTGAGGTTGAACCCGACGTTGTCGCGGTCGCGAATGCCGTTGTTTTGCCCGCCGCCATAGAACTCGGTGTATTGCAGTTCGGCTTCGAGCTTGTTCTGGTAGTTGGCCTTGATCCCCAGCGTGTAAGCCTTGCGACCTTCGATGGTGTTGCCGGCCTGATAGCTGTTGCCCTCGAAGTCGTCCTTGTAAACGATGTACGGCGAGACGTTGACCCCGGCGTACACATCGTTCCAGGTGCCGTTGAGCATCGCCGTGTAGCTGTAGGAATTGCGGTTGACCTGATCGTCGCGATCACCGCCAGACACATAGGAATAGTTACCGGTGCCGGCGTAGAAGCGACGGCTGCCGTCATACGCGGTGTACTGCAGACTGCTGCCGCGCAGGTGTTCGGAGGCCAGTTCGAAGATGCCGAACAGCGAGTCGAACGAAGCCGTGGGGCCGAAGTTGTAGATGGTCCCCAGCGAGGTGTTGAACGCTTCGACGCGCTCGGCGTTATTGATCTGGCTGTCGAGGGTGACCATCTGCCCGCCGACGTTGATCGACTTGCCCGTCACTGCCGCCGCCGCGCCGTTGGCCAGGTCGCCAATCAAATCGTTGGTCGCCGCAACGCCGATCGGCAGATTCGGCCGATAAGCAATTTCACCAAACACCGACGCCTCGCCCAATGTGGTGTTGAAGCTGAAACCGTACATACGGATGTCTTCGGCATAACGCCGATGCGCCTGGATATTGCCCATCACGTCGGCAGTCGCCAACCCATTGGCCAGCGCCCCGGCCTGACTGCCGGCGACACCGGACAACAGGTTGGTCAGCGCATCCATGTCGATGCCTTTATACCCGCCCAGATCCGCCGCGATGGTCGGTTCCTTGGCATGGTAATTGACCATGTACAACCCGAACTCGGTGCTATTGAGCTGCTCGGCGATGTAGCGAAAGGCAAAACCGAACTGGCCATCGTTGCGCGCGTTGTAGTCCTTGCCGATGCTCGCCACTTTCAGTGTGTTGCCGTAGGCCGGTGTCACGCCGTTGGCGTACAGGCCTGTGGTTTGCAGGGCGGAGTTGAGCAACGGGTTGTTACCCAGCGCGCTGTACAAACCGATGACGTTGCCGAACCCCGGAACCGGCGTGTCGAGCGCCGTGCCGCTGAAGTTGTTGTAACCGGTGTTGCCACCGTCGGCGAACAGGTCAGTCTGCGAGTAGAAGGTGCCGACCGGGTCGATGCGGGTTTCCTTCCAGTTGGTCTGGTAGAAACTCTCCATGGTCAGCGAGTCGGTCAGGCCGATGTTGAAGCTCAGCGCCTCGACCGGCACCAGCACTTCCTTGACTTCGGCGCCGGGCAAGCGGTACTTGGCGGCATCCACCGGGTTGGTGGTGTTGATCCCGCCGCGATAGAAAATCCCCTCGCCCCAGTTGAATACCTGCCGACCGACGCGCGCTGTCACCGGCATCTGCGCGACGTCCCAGCTGCCGTGCACGTAGGCGTCGAGCATCTCGATGCGGCTGCCGGCGATGTCGCGAGTCTGGCTGGTGAAATGGTTGTCCTGCGGGTAGCTCTGGCTCGGTTGCGAGGGGCTGTTGTTGTCGTAGTAGTCGTTGCGCTTGTCCATCAGTTGCGTGTCGTAGAACGCGGTGCCGCGCACGAACACGCCGTAGTTCTGATAGTTGGCCTCAAGCTCGGAGGTGATCTTGTACACCTCGGAAACCAGCCCGGTATCGAAGTTGCGATTGCCGTCGTTGGTGTTGACGTCATCGTTAGTCTTGTCGCGGCCCTGCACCCGCCACAAACGACCGTAAGACAAGGTCGTGTCGAGGGAGCCGGTGACCTGTTTGTCCATCAGGCTGAACTCCACCGCGTGCGCCGCATCGACTGCGCACAACTGCAGCAGCCCTGCCAGGCCGACACCGGGGAGCGCGGCGCCCGTCAGGCGCAATCGAGTGTTGATCATCTGTTCCTCCTTGCCTGTTTTTTATTGTTGTGGTGTGCGTTGCGGCGCACTACGGCGCCAAACCCGCGCTGACGTAAATCCGGCTGTGAGCGCCGAAATGTCCGAGCAACCTGAACAACTGCTGGTTGAGTGCCGGGTGGTCGAAGTCTTCGCGTTGCAGCTGATTGCCGCTGCTGAAATCACTGCTGACGGGCACCGTTTCCAGCCACTGGCCGATGGCTTCGTCGAAGGCGGCGGAGTCGTTGACGGCTTCGGCGCTGACCACTTCGCGCAGGTAGTCGACCGAGTACGGCGGGTAGCTTTTGTCCTGAGCCACATCGGCGTAAGCCGCGAGCATCGGATGCGGCTGACCGGCACGCAGCACGCGGCGCAGCCAGGTCGACTGATATTTCTCCACTTCCATGTGCCGGGTCGCGACGCGCTCGATGGAGGCTTGTTTGTCGGCGGCGAAACCGGCGATTGCCTTGCCTTCCAGCAGAAGAAGATTGGCAAGGTTGACGCCCGGCAATGGTTTGGCGTGATACGGCTGGGTCAGGTCCTGAATGTGGTGCAGTCCCCAGCCGAGAAAGCGATAACCCCAATACCGATGACCACTGGCAAACGCCAGTCGCGCCAGGCCCATGTACTGATACGCGCGCCAGTCCGGCCAACTGCGTTCGAGGAAACCGGCAGCCGCATACACCACCGCGCTTTCGTGGAAGAAGCCCATATGAAACGGCGCCTGCGAGCTGTACTGGAAACGCGCATCGCCGAACGGTTGCGGGCCGAAGCCGTAGAGCGCGCCGACGTTGCCAGGGTTGTCGCTGAACAGATTGATGTCGTGGCCGTAATCCGGCTCATCAGCAGCGCTGGCGAGCACGGCCAGCGGGGCAACTTTTTCGTGATTGGCAATGACGATGAAACGCTGACGATTCCACGGTGACAGGGTTTGTTCGACCATGACCTGGTTAGCTTGCAGATGCTCGCGCTCGGGCAGGTCTTTGCCGGGTAATGGCTGGATGACCATTGCCAAGTGAATCTCGGGGTTGATGCGCAGCGCAGTGAGAAAGTCGTGGCGTAAATTGTCACTCGGCACTGCGGGCAATTTCAGGTTGTCAGGTCGTGGCGGGTACTGAGTGAAGTGCGCGCGGGCGAAGCTTTCCTGTTGTTCCAACAATGCCAGCACGGCCGGATATTGCTCGGTGAGAAACTGCTCCAGTGGCTCGACTTCGACCGCTGGCGCATCGCGCAACGCCGGCAGATCCTGCAACGCCAGATAGCTGCCGACCGTATGGTTCGACCAGCCCCAGGCGCTCGGGGCGGTTGCACAAAGCAGCAACAGGAGGAAGGTCAGCTTCATTGCTTTTCGTTCTTATTGGCGGTGCCGTGGGGGATGAGCCTAACAACCGACCCCGCCGCTGACACTGTCCGATCTCACCAGAAAAAGTCTCCGATGGCGCCAATTACCCGATATCAAAAACACCACCGCCCCTGTAGGAGTGAGCCTGCTCGCGATAGCGGTGTGTCAGTCAAATAGATGTTGGCTGACACACCGCTATCGCGAGCAGGCTCACTCCTACAGGGGATTTGTGGTGTTCTTTCAGGCGGGATAGCCGGTGATTTTGCGGATGCTCTGATACAGCGGTTTGAGTTGGCGATACATGCGCAGGTAGACCTCTTTGTACAGTTGCTCGTAGATTTTTTGCGCATCGGGTTGTGGGGTGAAGACAGCCCCTACTCTGGTCATTGAAGCGATCGCCGTAGGGAAATCCGCATGCAGCCCCAACCCCACCGCACAACAAATCGCCGCGCCCAGACCGGACGCCTCATACACATGCGGACGCTCCGCAGGCAGGCCGAAAATGTTCGCCGTCAGCTGCATCGCCGCATCACTCTGCGAGCCGCCACCGGCCACGCGCAACCGCTTGATCGAGACCTTCGAACGCCGCTCGATATTCTCCATGCCCTGGCGCAACGCATACGCCAGCCCTTCCAGAATCGCCCGATAAATATGCGCACGGGTATGCACATCACCGAAGCCGATCATCGCGCCTTTCGCCTCGACACCCGGCTCTCGAATCCCCGGCGACCAATACGGTTGCAGCATCAGGCCCATCGAACCCGGCGGCACCGCATCAACCAGTGCATCGAACAACTGCTCAGGCTCGATACCCTGCTCTTTGGCCTGCTGCATCTCGCGCAAACCGAACTCGTTCTTGAACCAACTGACCATCCAGTAACCGCGATAAATCATCACCTCGCAGTTGTACTGATCCGGCACCGCCGATGGATATGGTGGGATCAACGGGACGATTTCCAGATAGCGCGAGCGGGTGCTGGTGATCGTCGCCGTGGTGCCGTAGGACAAGCACACCGTGCTCGCATCGACCACGCCGGACCCGACCACTTCACAGGCCTTGTCAGCCCCCGCAGCAATCAGCGGCAAGCCTTCGGGAATACCCGTATGGCGAGCGGCCTCGGCGGTAATGTGGCCGAGGGTTTCTCCGGGTTTGTGCAGGCTCGGCAATTGCTCGGGGCACACCGCCAGCGCCTGCCATTTCCAGTCACTCGGCGCAGCCCATTTCAGGCGTTTGAAGTCGAACGGAAGGTAGCCGACGCAGCAACCCACAGAGTCGACAAAACGCCCGCACAGGCGATGGGTGAGAAAACCGGACAGCAGCAAAAACTTGTCTGTTGCCGCCCAGACTTCCGGCTGATGCTGAGCAATCCAGTTCGCCTCAGCCTGAGCACGAAAATAATCCACAGTCGCCTGGGCGCCGACCAGTTTGAACAGCCAGCCCCACGGCCCTTTAATCCCGCCTTCGACTTCGCTCTGGCGTTGATCGAGCCACAGAATCGCCGGACGCAATGGCTTGCCCTCGGCATTGACGTTGATCACCGTGCCGCGCTGAGTGGTCAGGGAAACGCCGGCAATCTGCGCGCGATCAATCCCCGTCTGCGCCCAGACCTGCTGACACGCCTCGCCGAGTTTCGCCCAGTAATACTCAGGATCCTGCTCGGCCCAGCCCGGCTGCGTCGAGTAGTACGCCTGCAACTCGACCTTGCCTTTGCCGAGCAGATTGCCCTGCAAATCGAAGAGCAGCGCACGCACGCTCTGGGTGCCGTTGTCGATGGCCAGCAGGTAACGCTTGTTCGGGTGGTTATCCATGGAGCTCTCTTCTGGGGGCATCAAGGCGTGGCATCCGGCAAACCGTGATGGCGTTGCCACAACGCCCGATAACGCTGTTCTTCCTGCTGCCAGTGTTCGTCGCTCCAGCCCAGTCGAGGCTGGCAGAGTTGGCGGATGGCGACAAAATAGTCTTCGCCACCGCGCGGCAACAGCAGGCCCAGACGCGTGCGGCGCAGCAGCAGATCGTCGAGGTGCAAGACCATTTCCGCTTCGCAGGCGAAGGCCAGTTCTGCCCACAACGTGTCCGTAGCATCGACCGTTTCGTGGCTGACTTCTTTGATCAGTTGCGCCAGCCTCGGCAGGTCGCGGCCATGCCGTCCGGCCAGGCGTCGCCACTGATGGTTGCTCAATTCAGGGATCGCCAGCGCAGGCACAGCGGCAAACACTGGCGCGGCGTCGTCAACGAAAGGACGCTCGAGCATCGCCGCGCAGGCCTTAAGCACTTCGATGGCTTGCGGGCGAAACGTGGTCAGTTTGCCGCCAGCCAGGGTCACGCAACCGGGCTCCTGCCACAGCACATGCTCGCGGGTTTCGTTCGACGGTTTGTCTTGATGATTGCCCGCCGCACTGCCGACTACCGGACGTACGCCCGACCATGTCGACAGCACGTCCGAAGCGTTCACTTGCGCTCCGGGAAACTGTTGCGTGCAAGCCGCCAGCAGATAGTCGAGTTCTTCGCCGCTGATGCTCGCGCTCTGATCGAGATCCTCACGATGATCGAGGTCCGTGGTGCCGACCACCGTCGCGCCTTCCCACGGGAAAACGAACACCGGACGCCGGTCGCGCTCATGCATGAAAGTGAACGCCTGCGCCACCGGCAAACGCCAACCTGGCAGTAACAGATGACTACCCCGCAACGGCCGCAATTGCCGTGGCGCCGCTGCCGGGCGCAAGCGTTCAGCCCAGGCGCCGGTAGCCACCGCGAGCACGCCGCAGCGCAATTGCAGTGACGAACCGGCCTCGCAATCCTCGACCTGAACGCCACACACTCGGCCGTTTTCACGTAGCAGTTGTTCGACGCGCACGCCATTGACCACGACAGCGCCATCGGCCCGCGCTTCGCTCAACACACGCATCACCAACCGTGCATCATCGGTCAGCGCATCGACAAAACAGGTGCCACCGAGCAAGTCGTTTTCCCTCACGCCCGGCGCCAGATAACGCAGTTGTTGCGCATCATGAAAGCGATGGCTGCGCCGTCCCGCCAAGGCGTCGTACACGCTCAGCAAACCGCCCAGTACACGAGGCCCGGGAAAGCCGCCGCGATAGTGCGGCATCAGGAAACTCATCGGCTCGACCAGCCCCGGCGCTTCGTCGAGCAAGCGCTGACGTTCGCGCACCGAATCGCGGGTCAGGCGCCACTGGCCCTTGGCGATGTAACGCAAACCGCCGTGGACCATTTTCGACGATCGACTTGAGGTGCCCCAGGCGAAATCGCGTTGTTCCAGCAGCAGACAGCGCCAGCCTCGACGCGCCGCTTCACGCAGGATGCCGGCGCCGCTGATACCGCCGCCGATGACGATCAGATCCCAGGTTTCCTCGGCCAGCGTCGGCAGAATCTGCTGGCGCCACGCAGCGTTCCAGTCCTGACTCATGGCCGTCACTCCGGCAGCAGCGTGCCGGGGTTGAGGCGCCCGGCCGGATCGAAGTGCTTGCTCAGCGCCTGTAAGGTGTCCATCGCCAATGCGCCCTTCTCGCGCAGCAGGTACGGCGCGTGATCCTTGCCGACACCGTGCTGGTGACTGATGGTGCCGTGGTTGTCGACGATGGTCTGGCTGGCCACGTGTTTCAGCGCTTTCCAGCGTGCCAGCGTCGCGGGGTAATCTGCTGCTGGGCGAAACACGTAAGTGGTGTAGATGCTCGAACCTTCGCCGTAGACGTGGGACAGGTGGGTGAACACGTGCACTCGCTCGCCTTCGGCGGCCAAGGCCTCGCGCAGGCTGTTTTCAACGAGGTTGAGCAGGTGGTCGACATTGCTCCAGTCAGTGGCGGTTTCGAGGGTGTCGACCACGTAACCGGCGTTCCACAGGTTCTCGCGCAGGTAGGGGAAACGGAAGCGGTTTTGCGCCCACTTCTTGCCGAGCAAGGTGCCGGTGAACACGCCGCCGAAGGCCTTGAGGTGTTGTCGCGCCTGTTTCAGCGACAGCGCGTTTTGCCGACGATTGCCGGTCACGCCGAAGGTCAGCAAGCACTTGCCCGCACCGGCGCCGCGCAGTTTCAGATACTTTTCCAGCCAGGCGATTTGTTGCGGATGACCGGCCAGCGCCAGTTGCGTTTCGGTTTCCACGGCGTTGGACAGGCGCAGCATCGACAGCGGAACGCGCGCCTGAGCCAATTGGCGGATGGCTTGCAGTGCCTTGGTCCAAGAGGGCAGAAATACACCGTAGAAACGCTCATCGGCAGGCAGCGCACTGACCCGCACCTGGACCTCGGAAATGATCCCGAAACGGCCCTCGCAACCCAGCACCACTTCGCGCAGATCAGGCCCGGCGGCAGAGGCCGGAAAGGTTGGGATATGCATCGGCCCGGCGAAGGTTTCCAGCGTTCCGCCAGCGAATAACTGCTCGATCCGGCCATAGCGCAACGACTGCTGACCGCTTGAGCGGCTGGCGACCCAACCGCCCAGCGTCGACAGCTCCCACGACTGCGGAAAATGCCCCAGCGTGTAGCCTTTCGCACGCAACTGACTTTCGACCTGCGGCCCACTCGCGCCGGGGCCGAACGTCGCCAGCAGGCTCTGTTCATCGAGGTCGATCAGGCGGTTCATCCGCGCCAGCGACACCGTCACCACTGGCCGCTCCGAATCCGGTGGATTGATGTGGCCGGCCACCGATGTGCCGCCGCCATACGGGATCAGGCACAAGTCTTGTTCATGGGCGAGCGCCAGCAACTGGCGAATGTGCTCGGCGGTCTCGGGAAAGGCCACCGCATCGGGATAATTGCCCAGCGCACCTTCGCGCAACGCCAGCCAGTCCGGCAGGCTTTGTCCCCGCGCATGCAGTAAACGGTCATGGGCATCGACGCTGTACAAAGTGTGCGCCTGCAACCGCGAATTCGGCACACGCGCCAGCGCCGCCTCTAGCGTCGCATCGGGCAGCGCGTGCCCCTCGCCCAGGCGCTCATGAAGAAACTCCGCGCCCTGGGCCGGCAGTTCGACCACCGTGGTTGCATCTCCCCAGCCGTTCCAGCGTCGCATGCGTGTGTCCTTCTTGCCGTCAGATCAGTGATATTTCAGGCCTCCATACTAGCCAGCGGCCGCCAAGTGTCACGGTCGCATCCGGCCAGTTCGTGTAGCCAATTGAGTCAAACGTCGCGCAAGCGTCAGCCATTTACTTTAGTCGGGGTTTCAAATTACCTTTCAGGCTATTTCGTCCGCCTCCGCTGCCGTTGATCAAAGGAATGGGATCATGCAATCGCTCGGCTACACCTCGGTTCCGCCACTGCTCAAGTACCTGCGCCATGCCGAACAACTGGGCATGGCCATCGAGCCGGCGTTGGCGGCAGCGGGTTTGCAGGCGCAGCAGTTGAGCGACAACACCCTGCGTTTGCCCGGTGAAGCGCATGAACGCTTGCTGGATTATTTCTGCGAACACTCGGGCGATCCGCTGTTCGGGCTCAACGCGGCGAATTTCGTCCTGCCCAATTCGTGGAGCGTGCTCGGTTACATCACCATGAACTGCGCGACGTTGGGCGATGCGATGAGCCGGATCATGCCGTTCGAGAAACTGGTCGGCGACATGGGCGTCAGCCGCGCCGAGGTACAGGACGGCCATGTGCATCTGATCTGGACTTGCCGTTATCAGCGCCCGCGAATCCGCCGGCATCTGGTGGAAAACGTGCTCGGTTCGTGGCTGCACTATGCGCGCTGGATCGCCGACACGCAGATGTCGCCGGCCGGGGTCTGGCTCGAACATTCGTGCCCGGCCGAAGCGACACCAGCGCAATATGAAGCGTTTTTCGATTGCCCGGTGTTGTTCGATCAGCCGTATTCGGCGCTGGTCGTGCCGCTGGCTTATTTGCAGTTGCCGTTGCGCCAGGCCGATGCGCAGTTGCTGCGAACGCTGGAAGAACATGCGCTGGGCTTGATGGCGACGCTGGAGGATGCGTCGCTTGAGCAGCAGGTGAAAAACATCCTGCGGCAGTTGCTCAAGGAGGGGTTGCCGCGCAAAGAACAGGTCGCCGAACAGCTCGCTGTTTCCGTGCGCACGTTGCAGCGGCAATTGCATCAGGCGGGGACGTCGTATCAGCAGATTCTCGATGATTTGCGCCAGGAGCTGGCTGAGCATTATTTGCTCAATAGCACCTTGCCGATTCAGGACATTGCGCAGTATCTGGGGTTTACCGAGCCGAGGTCGTTTCATCGCACGTTCAAGAGCCGGCGGGGGATGCCGCCGGGGGAGTTTCGGCAGATGCATCGCGGGTGAATATTCCCGCCCCATCGCTGGCAAGCCAGCTCCCACAGTGTCCGAGTCGTCCACAAAATCTATTACTTGCACATAAACCTATGGGAGCTGGCAAGCCAGCTCCCATAGTGCCCAAGTCGTCCACAAAATCCATGGCTTGCACATAAACCTGTGGGAGCTGGCTTGCCAGCGATGGCGTCAGTGGCAGCCCAGAATTCCTACAGGTAAATCTTCGATACTTGAACGCAATAAACATCCCGCACCACAGGTGTTTAAAGACACTCAGCGTTACGCGAAACAGCCCACAAATCCTTGCGCCGTAACCTACGCCTAAGCCAGAATCCGCCGGCTTGTGCGCCCTGAGCATGCTGCGTAACTTGATTGCGTCACTGATTCCCAGTGATCGGGTTTAGTAGCCCGGCGGTAATTCTGCTGGTCGTACATTCATCACAGGTACTCGCGTACCTGAGCTTGATGGTGGCTGTACGCAGGGCGCTTCGGCGCGCCGGCTTTTAGCTGAGTTCCCCGGTCTACTAACCTGCGTACAGCTGCCACCCTTTCGTTTAGTAGCCAAAGGGTTGCCGCTCAACAAAGGGAACACAGCTATGTTCAAGATAACGCCAAACCCGCCGGTCACCGACCCGGCCTCCCCCTACGAATCCCCCGACTCAAAGAAATTCCACGAAGCCGCCGAGCGCGCCCTAGACCACTATCTCGGTCCGACGAACGCCGACCTCATGGCTACGCCCTACTCCCCCAACACGCTGTACATGGCCAACCCCGAGGCAGGCACCGAATCCCTGCTGGCCGACGCCAGCGAAACTCTTGGCTCGGCGACCGTCATGCTCAACAACCATGCCGCGCAGGTTTAAGGCACACACCGCAAGACACTGCTGGGTATTGCGCAAGTGGTGATGGTGGCGGAAATGGCCGTCAATCGCGTGTTGGACAGGTTAGTGCCGACCGAGTAACGAAAAAGCCCGCTACCCCAACTGGAAGGGTTGGATGTGATCTGGTCAAACGATACTGGACACGGTTATAGGGTTTAGGTCATTTCTCATGCTGCCAAGGCTTCCATTGCTACCGGAGTCCGATATCCGTTGTAACTGTGCAGCCTGATCCGATTGTAATAGTG
>Ga0209070_100319_pt1 | contig 39412 bp, 44 predicted proteins | sample SynthPrep_5_END__FD_187205 | JGI IMG/M metagenome (GOLD analysis project Ga0209070, IMG submission 187205) | Synthetic microbial communities from Ohio, USA - SynthPrep_5_END_DS10_MetaG (SPAdes) (version 2) | ecosystem: Engineered > Bioreactor > Aerobic > Activated sludge | place: USA: Ohio... | reverse complement strand
GCTCTGAGGAGAGCAAATTCATCGGACCCCAAGGGGTCTATATATTATTGTCGTTCCGCCTGGCCAATGATGTCGCAGCAGTTTTCACATGAACCGGATACCAGGAGCAGGCCAAGCGCCTCGCCGTCGGTCCGGATGCTGCCAGTTTACAGAGGCCCGGCTGGAGACTTCATTTCCGGCACATCCTTGCACTCATATGAAAGGCCCGTCCGTATGGCGGGCCTGTTCTCGTATAAAACAAGGCTGCGCCGAGGAGCACAGCTTACATGGCAGACAAAATGCTTATCGACGCCTCCCACGAAGAGGAGACACGCGTAGTCGTTGTCCGTGGGAACCGGATCGAAGAATTCGATTTCGAATCGGAGCACAAGAAACAGATCCGCGGCAATATCTACCTTGCCAAGGTGACGAGGGTTGAACCCTCGCTTCAGGCGGCCTTCGTCGATTACGGTGGAAATCGCCACGGCTTTCTCGCCTTTGCGGAAATCCATCCGGACTATTACCAGATTCCGCTTGCCGACCGTCAGGCTCTGCTGAGGGCCGAAGCCGAGGATCATCGCCGCAGCGACGACTTCGAATCGGCAGATGCACCCGAGCCCGGTGCACCGGCAATCGACCTTTCGCAGGTTGATCAGCCCGATGTCGGCATCGTCGCCGCAAGCGAAACCACCGAAGTCGTTGTGACGGAAGAGGCTGCGCCAGCGACTGCAGCCGAGGAAGTCTCCGAAGAGACTGCGGTTGCAGCCGTCGAAACCGTTGCGGAAGAAGCGCCGGCCGAGGAAGAAAAGCCGAAGAAGCGCGTTCGCCGCCCCCGCGCCAAGAAGAAGACAGCTGAAGAAATCGCGGCCGAAGCCGCTGATGCCTCTTCCGAGGACGACGGTAGCACCGGCGGCGAGATGGCCGCGATGGTCGATGCCGATACGATTTCCGAAGAAGTCGAAGGCCTTCGTCGCGGCAATGACGATGATGATGACGACGATGATGACGATCATCACGAAAAGGAAGTGATCGAATCCGTCGGCGCCGAAGACGCCATGGAAGAGGTTCCCGATCGCGTTGCCCGCAAGCCGCGCAAGCAGTATCGCATCCAGGAAGTCATCAAGCGCCGCCAGATCCTTCTGGTGCAGGTCGCCAAGGAAGAACGCGGCAACAAGGGTGCCGCACTCACCACCTATCTGTCGCTTGCCGGCCGTTATTCCGTGCTGATGCCGAATACGGCGCGTGGCGGCGGTATTTCCCGCAAGATCACCCAGCCGACCGACCGCAAGCGCCTGAAGGAAATCGCGCGCGATCTGGAGGTTCCGCAGGGCATGGGCGTCATTCTGCGCACCGCAGGCGCCAACCGTACCCGCGTCGAGATCAAGCGCGACTTCGAATATCTGATGCGCCTGTGGGAAAATGTCCGCACGCTGACGCTGAACTCCACGGCCCCCTGCCTCGTTTACGAGGAAGGCTCGCTCATCAAGCGTTCGATCCGCGATCTCTATAACAAGGATATCGGCGAGATCATCGTTTCCGGCGAAGAAGGCTATCGTGAAGCAAAAGACTTCATGAAGATGCTGATGCCGAGCCACGCCAAGGTGGTTCAGCCTTACCGCGACATTCACCCGATCTTCTCGCGCTCCGGCATCGAAGCCCAGCTCGACCGGATGCTGCAGCCGCAGGTTACACTGAAATCCGGCGGTTACCTCATCATCAACCAGACGGAAGCGCTGGTTTCCATCGACGTCAACTCCGGCCGTTCGACCCGCGAGCATTCCATCGAGGAAACCGCGCTGACGACGAACCTGGAGGCGGCCGAAGAAGTTGCGCGCCAGCTTCGCCTGCGCGACCTTGCCGGTCTTGTCGTCATCGACTTCATCGACATGGAAGAAAAGCGCAACAACCGCGCTGTCGAAAAGAAGCTCAAGGATTGCCTGAAGAACGATCGCGCCCGCATCCAGGTCGGCCGCATCTCGCATTTCGGCCTGCTGGAAATGTCGCGCCAGCGCATCCGCGCTTCGGTGCTGGAATCGACCACGCAGGTCTGCCAGCATTGCGGCGGCACGGGCCATGTGCGTTCGGAATCCTCCATCGCGCTGCATGTTCTGCGCGGCGTCGAGGAATATCTGCTGCGCAACACCACGCACAACATCACCGTGCGCTGCACGCCGGAAACGGCACTTTACCTGCTCAACCACAAGCGCGGCACGATCGTCGATTATGAAGGCCGCTTTGGCGTGTCGATCATCATCGACGCCGATTCCAGCGTCGGTGCACAGCATTTCGCCATCGATCGCGGTGAAGCCGTCGAAAATCCGGTGAAGATCGAAAGCCTCATCCAGATGCTTCCGAACTTCGTGGAAGAGGAAGACGATTTCGTCGCCGAGGTGGAAGAGGACGAGGAAGAGGAAGAAATCGTCAAGGCGCAGGCTGGCGAACCGCGTCAGCAGCAGCAGGGCGAAAACGGTGAAGATGGCAAGCGCAAGCGCAAGCGTCGCCGCCGTCGTCGTGGCAAGGGCGGACAGAACGACCAGAACGGCGCTCTTGATGCACAGGCCGGCGACGACGCCGATGATGCTGAAGGTGACGACGACAGCGCCGAAGCCGATGACACCGATGGTGATGCCGACGAAAACGGCGTGAACGAAGCCGCAAACTCCGACGAAGACAGCAAGCGCAAGCGCCGCCGCCGCGGCAAGCGTGGCGGCCGCCGCAACCGTGACGAGGCTCTCGATGCTGCAGGCGCGGAAGCCGGCGACGAAGGCGAGACGGAAGGTGAAGGCGAAGAGGTTTCCGCCGCAGTGCCCGTAACCGAAGAGCCTGCCGCCGCCGACGTGGTGGAAGGCGTGGTTGCCGACGTTGTGGCTGAAGAAGCGCCGAAGAAGCCGCGCCGCACCCGCAAGGCGAAAGCCAAGACCGAAACCGAAGACGCGCCGAAGGCTGAAACCGTCGAAACGGTCGAGCCGGTGATCATCGAGCCGGTAGTCGTTGAAGCGACCGTCGTCGATGTCGCCATCGAAGAAGTCGGCGAAGCTTCGGCCGATCTGGCGCCTGAAGCAGACGCACCGGCGACGGAAGAAAAGACCCGCGCGAACCGGGGCAGCAATGTCTCCAGTTCGGAACCGGTGGTGACCTCTTCGGGTTCGTCCGCAAACAATCCCGACGGCGATGAGCCGAAGCCGCGCAAGGGCGGCTGGTGGCAGCGCAAAGGCTTCTTCTGATAGAAGCGATATTTAGATGAAAACGCCCGCGACGTTGTCGCGGGCGTTTTGTTTTGGAGAAATCGTCTTCCTGCATCGTCATCACCCTTGAGGCAAGGATGTCCGGCTTAACGGTTTTGATGCGCGCGCTGCCCTAAAGATCATTTCGAACGACGCAGATTTTCTCGGCGTCATCCTTGGACCTGTCCCAAGGATCTAAACACGCCAATACAATCAGTCGGTTGCAGATCCTCGGGACAAGCCCGAGGATGACGTCGAATGCCGAGCATATCTTCAATCGACGACAACGCCGGTGGCTTATCGCCCGCACTTTCGTTTCAGGCGAAGATTCACGTGCTTACCTGAACCCTCACACAGACCGCGTCAGTCCACCATCGACGCGGATATTCTGACCGGTTATGTACCCTGCCCCCTCAGATGCGAGGAACGCCACGGTGGCGGCGATCTCCTCGCTTTTCCCATAACGCTGCATCGGCACGCCCTGACGGCGTTCTTCCGTGGCAGGCAGGCTGTCGATCCAGCCGGGCAGGACGTTGTTCATGCGCACATTGTCGGCCGCATAGGTATCGGAAAAAATCTTGGTGTAGGAGGCAAGGCCGGCGCGGAAGACGGCCGATGTCGGGAACATGCTGCTCGGCTCGAAGGCCCAGGCGGTGGAGATGTTGACGATCGCGCCCGCCTTCTGCTTCACCATGACCGGAGCGATAATCCGTGTCGGGCGGATGACGTTCAGCAGATAGACGTCGAGACCCGTATGCCATTGCTCGTCGGTAATATCGAGGATGGAGGCGCGCGGGCCATGCCCGGCGCTGTTGACCAACACATCGATACGGCCGAATTTTTCGAGCGTCAGATCCGTGAGGCGCTGGAGATCGTCATTGGACTGGTTGGAGCCGGTGACGCCGATGCCGCCCAGTTCCTGCGCCAGCGCTTCCCCCTTGCCCGAAGACGACAGGATCGCGAGCTTGTAGCCGTCCGCGGCCAGACGTTTCGCCACGGCGGCACCCATGCCGCTGCCACCCGCCGTTACAACAGCCACTTTTTCTGCCGACATCGTTTTCTCCATTTCCAATCCGGTGAACCGCCGCGTGGCGATCCTTCTCCATGCTTGAACCGCCTCATCTATAGCGGGTTTCGGAAACAAGTTCGAACCAGAAAGCCTTGGGTCCGCGTGAAGAAAAACTGATGCTGGCGGCGTGTCAGCGCGGCACTTCCACATCCGCCGAATGAACGTATCTGCTGTCCGGCGGAGCCTCCTCCCTCTCCCGCAGACCGTAGTCCCGCATCACATAGGCGATACGCAGGCGGTAATTGGAAAAGACGCCGGAGCGTCCCATGGCCTGCGCTGCGCGATGCGGCGCGGTGTTGCGCCATGCCTTCACCGCTTCCTCATCCCGGAAGAACGACAACGAGAGCATCTTGTCAGGATTGCTGATGCTCTGAAACCGCTCAACCGACACGAAGCCATCAATGGTTTCCAGTTCAGAGCGCAGGCTGGCGGCGATATCGAGATAATGCTGTTTCTCGCCCTCGGACGGAAAGACCTCGAAGATGACGGCGATCATCATTCACCTCCGGCATGGGGAGCGGAGGCAAGCCGCAGGAAAAGCCTGTCCTCACGGCGGATGAATTGCTCGCGGCGGGCGAATTCATAATTCTCGCGCCCAGCCGGATCGGCGGCGAGCCGCGCCCTGTAGGCCTCGTATGCGGCGAGGTTTTCAATATTGTAGACACCGTAAGCGATCGTGCTCGATCCCTCCTTCGGCGCGTAATAACCGATGAGATCGGCCCCGCAGCGCGGTATCACCTCTCCCCAGCTGCGGGCATATCGGTCGAAGGCGTCGACCTTGAAAGGGTCGATCTCGTAACGAATGAAACAGGTCAGCATCGTCTTTCTCCTCATGTTTCTACCCCTCCTGTTTAAGCCATTGCCTCACGTCAATGCTTCGGCTATCATCGAACTATGAAAGACGGACCCCTGATCGCCAATGTCGCCGCCCTGATCGGTGACCCTGCCCGCGCCAACATCTTGACGGCGCTGATGGATGGACGCGCGCTGACGGCAAGCGAGCTTGCCGAGGCCGCCGGTGTCACCCTGCAGACCGCCAGCGGGCACCTGTCGAAACTCTCCGATGCCCAACTGCTGAAGGCGGAAAAACAGGGGCGTCATCGTTATTTCCGTCTTTCCGACGAGGATGTGGCGCAGGTTCTGGAAGCATTGATGGGACTTGCCCAGCGCACCGGCGCGGTGCGTGTCCGCACCGGACCGAAGGACAAGGCGCTGCGGGAAGCGCGCATCTGTTACGATCATCTGGCCGGGGAAAGCGGCGTGGCGCTGCTTGCGGCCATCACCGCGAACGGGTTCGTGACGCAGGGTGACGATCCCGTGCTGACGGATAGCGGACGCGACTTTTTCTCCAGCTTCGGCATCGATCTTTCGCCGCTCGAAAAAGCACGCCGCCCGGTCTGCCTGCATTGCCTGGACTGGAGCGAGCGCCGGCATCACCTCGGCGGCGGGCTTGGCGCATCGCTGCTCGACGCCATGCGTGAGCGCGACTGGCTGCGGCGCGGAAATGGCCGCGTGCTGACCTTCACGACAAAGGGTGAAAAGGCGTTCAACAGCACCTTCGGCTGCACGCCCGCCTGATCCCGTGTGAGCTGACTTATTTCAGCCAGCCGGCGATACGCCCCACGGCCTCGGCGATGTCAGACACCGAGCCCGCATAGGAAATGCGCAGTGCGCGGTGGCCCTCCTCCGGGTCGAAATCCATGCCTGGCGTCGCCGCCACGTCGATTTCCGCCAGCATGCGCCTGGCAAAATCCATACTGTCATTGGAAAAGCGGCTGGTATCGACATAGGCGTAAAACGCCCCATCCATGGGCGACGCCAGCGGCAGGCCTATTTCCGGAAGGCGCGCCATCAGGAAATCGCGGTTGGTGCGATAGCTTTCCCTGTAGACATCCAGTTCCTCCGCCGCCGAAAAGGCTGCGGTCGCCGCAAGCTGCGAAAGTTCCGGCGGTGAGATATATAGGCTCTGGGCCAGACATTCGACCGGGCGGACCAGATTTTCGGGCAGCACCATCCAGCCGATGCGCCAGCCGGTCATGCAATAATATTTGGAGAAGGAGTTGATGATCACCGCATTGTCGGTGATTTCGAGCGCGCTCGTCTCTTCGCCGACAAAGGTAAGGCCGTGGTAGATCTCGTCGGAGATGAAAGCCATGTCACGGCTTTCGCAATAGCTGGCGAGCCGTTTCAGCGCGTCGCGGCCGGTGACGGTGCCGGTCGGATTGGCCGGGCTTGCCAGAAGCACGCCTTTCAGCTTGCAGCCGGCTTTGGCTTCCGCCCGCTCCAGACTGGCGGGCGTCAGCGTATAGCCGGTTTCGGCCGTAACCGGCACTTCGACCACATTCAGGCCGAGTGCCTTCAGAATATTGCGATAGGCCGGATAACCGGGCCTTGCGATCGCGACATGATCACCCGCATCGAAGAGGCTGAGGAAGGCGAGATTGAAGGCGGCGGAAGAACCTGTCGTTACGGCGATGCGGGCCGGATCGATAGCCACCTGATGGCGCAGCCGGTAATGGCCGGCAATCGCTTCCCGCAATTCACGCAGGCCCAGCGCGTCGGTATAACCGATGCGCCCGTGCTTCAGCGCGGCCTCAGCCGCTTCAAGCGACGCCTTCGGCGCTGGATGGGAGGGCTGTCCGACAGCCATGGAAATGACGGGGCGCCCCGCCTGCCTGCGCCGGTTCGCTTCCGCCAGGATGTCCATGGCGTGAAAGGGTTCGACTGCGCTCCGCTTCGACATCGTAATCAAGGGCATGCTCTTTCCTGAACCGTATTTCGCAGACTTGCCGCAGAATCACAATCTTCACAATCATGCGACCATAATGCGGACAACTATTTTTGCCGTATGGCATTTGGCTTAAAGTAAGGTAATTGCCATCATGATATTCATGAAGCACTGACCGCACAGTAATGAGGACCGATATGGCGCATCTTCTCCGTTCAACCCTTCTCGCCAGCGTGACGGCCCTTTCGACGGTTTTCGCGTCTCTGCCCGCTCATGCTCTGGATGCCGAGCAGAAAAAGGAAATGGGCGAATTCATCAAGCAATATCTGATCGAGAACCCTGAGATCATGCTTGAGGTTCAGGACGCGCTTGAACGCAAGCAATATGCGGCCCGTAACGCCAAGGCGGCAGAAGCCGTTGCCGACAACAAGAAGACCATCTTCGAATCGAACTACGATCTGGCGCTCGGCAATCCGGATGGCGATGTGACGCTGGTCGAGTTCTTCGACTATAATTGCGGTTACTGCAAACGCGCCATGGGCGATATGGACGCAATTTTGAAGGGCGACAAGAAGGTGCGCGTCGTCCTCAAGGAATTTCCCATCCTCGGGCCGGAATCGGTTGCCGCCCATCGCGTTTCCAACGCCGTGAAATTGCTTGCTCCGGCCAAGTACCCCGAATTCCAGCGCACCCTGCTTGGTGGTCGCGGGCGCGCGAACGAGGACAGCGCCATGGAAGTCGCCACCGCGCTCGGCCTCAAGGAAGCCGACATCCGCAAGTCGATGGCGGAAAACCCCAATGACGCGCAGGTGCAGGAAACGTACAAGCTGGCAACCAGCCTCGGCATTACCGGAACACCGTCCTATATCGTCGGCGACGAGGCGGTTTTCGGTGCTGTTGGTGCGGACCCGCTGAAGGAAAAAATCGCCAATATGCGCAGCTGTGGAAAAGCCACCTGCTCGTGATTTTTAGAGCGGTGGGCGATAAATCGGAATCGGTCCCGCCGCTCCAAGTTTTTGTTCGAACATCGGATTGTCTGAAAACCGCAAGACACTTTTCGGTCGGATGCTTAAAAAAGCCCCTGCATTCCCTGTGAGATGCCGGGCAAGCCGGCGCTTTCCGGCTTGCGGGGGCTTTTCCTTGGCGGCTGCGCAGTCTATAGCTGTCGCTGATTTTCTTATGGAAACTTGAATGAGCAATATCATCATCGTCATCAACGGCCCCAATCTCAACATGCTGGGAAAAAGGGAACCGGGTATCTATGGTGGCAAGACGCTGAAGGACATCGAGAATGATTGCCTTCAAGCCGGTGCCGATCTCGGTTTCGCAGTGGAATTCCGCCAGTCCAACCACGAAGGCGTGCTTGTGGACTGGTTGCACGAGGCGGGTGAGCGGGCGGCAGGCGTCGTCATCAATCCCGGCGCTTACAGCCACACCTCTATCGCGTTGCATGACGCTATTCGTGCGATTTCCACGCCTGTCGTGGAAGTGCATATTTCCAACATCCACGCCCGCGAAGAGTTCCGTCACAAATCGATGGTATCACCTGCAGCGAAGGGCATGGTCTGCGGTTTTGGACCATACGGATATATCATGGCGCTTCACGCGCTGAAAAACATCACGGCATAAAAAGAAACAAAGAATAGGGTTTGTCATGTCTGAAAAGAAACAGGGTATCGACAAGGAACTGATCCGCGAGCTCGCGAATATCCTCAACGACACCGACCTTTCGGAAATCGAAGTGGAGCAGGACGACCTGCGCATCCGCGTTTCCCGCGCTGCGCCGCCCGCCCCGGTTTACGCGGCGCCCGCCCCTTACGCCGTGCCGGCAGCTGCTCCCGCCGCGGCACCGACAATCGCCGCGCCGGCAGCACCTGCGGCCTCCGCAGCACCGGCCCGCAACCCGGCCAACACCGTTTCCTCGCCGATGGTCGGCACTGTCTACCTGTCGCCTGCTCCGGGCGCCCGTCCCTTCATCGAAGTGGGCGCGACCGTCAAGGAAGGCCAGACCATCCTCATCGTCGAAGCCATGAAGACCATGAACCAGATTCCGGCTCCCAAGTCCGGCAAGGTCGTGGAAATCGTCGTCAACGACGCACAGCCCGTGGAGTATGGCGAAGCCCTCGTGGTCATCGAATAAAGGCGGTTCAGCATGGTTTCGAAGATCCTCATAGCCAACCGTGGCGAGATCGCGCTGCGTGTCCTGCGTGCCGCAAAAGAGCTTGGCATTCCGACTGTCGCCGTGCACTCCACGGCAGACGCGGATGCGATGCATGTGCGCCTTGCCGACGAAAGCGTGTGCATCGGCCCGCCGCCCTCGCGTGACAGCTACCTCAACATCCACCAGATCGTTGCGGCCTGCGAAATCACCGGTGCGGACGCCGTTCATCCCGGTTACGGCTTCCTGTCGGAAAATGCCAAGTTCGCCGATATTCTCGACGCGCACGGCATCACCTTCATCGGGCCGACCGCCGAACATATCCGCATCATGGGCGACAAGATCACCGCCAAGCAGACGGCGCAGGAACTCGGTATTCCCGTGGTTCCCGGCTCCGACGGTGAAGTGAAGCCTGAAAACGCGCTCGAAATCGCCCGGACGATCGGTTTCCCGGTCCTCATCAAGGCGACGGCGGGCGGCGGTGGTCGCGGCATGAAGGTGGCGAAGACCGAAGCCGATCTGGAAGAGGCGGTTGCGACTGCCCGTTCCGAAGCGGCAGCCGCCTTCGGCAACGATGCCGTCTACATGGAAAAATACCTCGGCAAGCCGCGCCATATCGAAGTGCAGGTTTTCGGCGATGGTGAAGGCAATGCCGTTCACCTTGGGGAGCGCGATTGCTCGTTGCAGCGCCGCCACCAGAAAGTGCTGGAAGAAGCCAATTCACCGGCACTGACAGTCGAACAGCGCATGAAGATCGGCGAGATTTGCGCCGACGCCATGCGCAAGCTGAAATATCGCGGCGCCGGCACCATTGAGTTCCTGTATGAAAATGGCGAGTTCTATTTCATCGAAATGAACACCCGTCTGCAGGTGGAGCACCCGGTAACGGAAGCGATCACCGGCATGGATCTCGTGCAGGAGCAGATCAGGGTCGCTTCGGGCCAGGGCCTGTCGGTCACGCAGGCGGATATCGAATTCCATGGCCATGCCATCGAATGCCGTATCAATGCCGAAGATCCGCGCACCTTCGTTCCCTCTCCGGGCACGCTGACCTATTTCCACACGCCGGGCGGCCTTGGTGTGCGCGTCGATTCGGGCGCATATCAGGGCTACAAGATCCCGCCCTATTACGACAGCATGATCGGCAAGCTGATCGTTCACGGTCGTGACCGTGACGAATGCATCCGTCGTCTGCGTCGGGCGCTGGACGAATTCGTCGTCGATGGCATCAAGACCACGCTGCCGCTTTTCCAGGATCTTCTCCAGAATGAGGATATTCTGAACGGCGATTACGATATTCACTGGCTGGAAAAATATCTGGCCGGTGACGCGTCTCACTAAGACGATATGGCTGGGCGGCGCAGCAGAAATAACGGCATAACAGTCGATATTCTGCTGCGCGCCTATTCCGCCGGCCTGTTTCCCATGGCCGATTCGGCTGATGATCCGGAGCTTTTCTGGGTCGAGCCGGAGATACGCGGCATCATCCCGCTCGATGATTTTCACGTTTCCAAAAGCCTTGCCAAGGCGATGCGCAAGAAGCCGTTCGACATACGCTTCAACACCGCCTTCGAAGCTGTCATGGCTGGCTGCGCTGCGGCGGCGGCGGACAGGCCGAGCACCTGGATCAACGCCACCATTCGCAAGCTCTACACCGAACTGCACCAGATCGGCCATGCCCACAGCGTCGAGGCTTGGGAAGGCAAGGAACTTGTCGGCGGGCTTTACGGCGTCTCACTCGGGGCGGCCTTCTTCGGCGAAAGCATGTTTTCCCGTCGCACCAACGCCTCGAAGATTTGCCTCGTGCATCTGGTGGAGCGGTTGAAGGCAAGCGGCTTTGTGCTACTCGACACACAATTCACCACCGAACACCTCAAGACATTCGGGGCCATCGATGTGCCGAAGCAGGACTATGCAAAAATGCTAGACCTTGCCGTCAACCGGCCCAACCTGCAATTCTGAAGACTTTACGTACAGTTATTTGCTTGCCGTTGAGGGAGCCGGAACTTCCGAGTCCTGCTTGCAGCCCGTCAGCCAGACGTCATAGATCGGGTGCTCAACGGCGTTGAGGCCTGGGCTGTCGGCGAACATCCAGCCGGTGAAAATCCGCTTGATCTTGCGGTCGAGCGTGATTTCATCGACCTCGACAAAAGCGTCGATCTTCTGGGTTTCCGTCTGGTCGCGGGAATAACAGACCTTTGGCGTCACCTGAAGCGCGCCGAATTGCACCGTCTCGTCGATATAAACATCAAAGGATGTGATGCGGCCGGTGATCTTGTCGATGCCGGAAAACACCGCAACGCGGTTTTCCAGACGGGCGGCGGAGACGGGTGAAATGAGGATGGCAGCAGAGACCGCAGCAAACAGCGACACTGTCAGCGCACGCAAAGAACGATCCCGCGTGATTTTCCTCATACGATATGTCTCCAAATATTTGCCTGTGTCGAGACGCCGACCGGATCAACGCGTAAGGGCGGAATGTGGCAAAAACCGGTGAGGCCGAATATCAGCGCGGTGTTTTGCACAACACCGCGCATCACAATGGCTCAGTTGCCGGGTGTCCAGGCGTCGTAGTCGCCGGTCACGCGCGGCCGCTCGCCGGCAACAGCCAGCGACCCTTGAGGGCGATAGGCCTTGGACGTGCCGGTGTGGTTCGGCTGGTGCGGCTTCTGCCAGTCGCGCGCGACGTAGCTTTCCTGACTTGGCGGCACGTCGGTGCGGTAATGCATCCAGCCATGCCAGCCCGGCGGAATGGCCGAGGCTTCCGCGTAACCATTATAGATTACCCAGCGGCGCGGCATGCCCCAGGAGGTGGTGCCGCCTTCGTAATAGGTATTGCCCAACTCATCCTGTCCGACTTTCTTGCCAAAACGCCAGGTGTGAAACCGCGTTCCGATCGTCTGGCCGTTCCACCAGGTGAAGATTTGCGTCAGGAGAGTCTTCATTATCCGTTCCTCGGGCTTGAATGCGCTGCAGCGATTTTAAATCGCACGGCACAAGACATGCTTATGCCGCCCCTCACGGCAATTGTCCAGCATTTCGAGATATATCCGCGCTATTTCAGCTTCATCCTGAAGCCTAAATGCCGCTTCTCAAAACCCAGCCGCTCATAGAAGCGATGCGCATCCAACCGGGCCATGTTGGAGGTGAGCTGCGCGGCGTTCAGGCCCTGACGTCGGGCTTCCTCAAGGCAATAATTGATCATCACCGCGCCGATGCCCCGTCCGCGCATGTCAGACCGTGTCTGTACCGCCTCGATCACCATGGACTTCGCCCCTCGCCCGACAAGCTTGGTGAGGATGGCCGTCTGGAAGGTGCCGACCACCTCGCCATCCAGCTCCGCCACATAGAGCGTTTCGCTCGGCGATGCGGCAATGGCACGGAAGGCCGCGAGATAGTCGGGCCGCGCCGATTCGTCAGCGGTGTCGCCGTGGCCGCCGATCTCGTCGGCGGCAAAAATGGCGGCGAGCGCCGGGAGATCGTCTTCGCGCGCCGTGCGGATGATCAGCTTCTGCAATGTCTCATTCATCGTTTCAGGCTCTTTTCCATAACGATGCCGGGCAGCCCCTCGATGCCCGCCATGCGCTCGATTCGGTCCACCTCGACAAATCCGACGCCTTCATAAAAGGCGATTGCGACAGTATTTTTAGGCTCGACTTCCAGCCGCATGATTTCCGCATCCGGAAAACAGGTTTCGAGTTCGGCGAAAAGATCGCGGCCAACACCCTGACGCTGAAGGTCGGGCGCCACATAGAGCTGGTGCAGCAGGGCCGTCTTCGCCATCTTGGTGGACATGGAGCCATAGGCCATGCCGCCGATCCGCTTGCCGTCATCCGCCACCAGAAACTCGCCGCCCTTTTTCTCGACCCGGTCCTTCATGGCCTGCGGTGAGTGCCATGCGGCAATCAGTTCGTTCACCTTGTCAGCGCCGTAAATCACGTCGTAGGTCGCGTGCCAGGTCGTCGCGAGCAGGGTGCGAACCGGCTCAATGTCACGCAGGCTTGCCGTGCGGATGAAAAACATGATTTGGCTCCGTCTTGAAACAGAAATGCCGGGCGTTGATCCCGGCAGAAGTGATGTCAAATTTCGATACTCAGCGTCATCCTCGGCCCCCGAGCCGAGGATCCATGCATCCGCAGGCCGTGGATGGTCGGGTCAAGCTCGACCATGACGCCGTGCAAGAGGCATGCTTCCTTGTCACTCTTCCTCGATACCGAGCTTGGCCTTCACCAGCGCCTGCACCGCCTGCGGGTTGGCCTTGCCGCCCGTCGCCTTCATGACCTGACCGACGAACCAGCCGGCGAGCGTCGGCTTCGCCTTGACCTTCTCGACCTGATCCGGGTTGGCGGCGATGATATCATCCACGGCCTTTTCGATGGCGCCGGTATCGGTCACCTGCTTCATGCCGCGGGCCTCTACGATTTCAGCCGGATTGCCGCCCTCGTTCCAGACGATTTCGAACAGATCCTTGGCGATCTTGCCGGAAATGGTTTCGGCCTTGATAAGATCGATGATGCCGCCAAGCTGCTCCGGCGAAATCGGCGTCGTCTCGATATCCTTGCCAAACTTGTTGAGCGCGCCGAGAAGGTCGTTGATGACCCAGTTGGCGGCGGCTTTCGGATCGCGGCCGGCAGCGACAGCCTCGTAATAATCGGCAATCGCCTTTTCCGAAACGAGGATCGAGGCGTCATAGACCGACAGGCCAAGATCGGCCACGAAACGCGCCTTCTTGTCGTCGGGCAGTTCCGGCAGATCGACCTTCAGCGCTTCGACGAAAGCATCGTCGAATTCGAGCGGCAGCAGGTCCGGATCGGGGAAGTAACGATAGTCATGCGCATCTTCCTTGGAGCGCATGGACCGCGTTTCGCCCTTGCCGGGGTCGAACAGGCGGGTTTCCTGATCGATGGCACCACCATCTTCCAGAATGGCGATCTGGCGGCGCGCCTCATATTCGATGGCCTGGCCGACGAAGCGGATAGAGTTGACGTTCTTGATCTCGCAGCGCGTGCCGAAACCTTCGCCCGGACGGCGCACGGAGACGTTGACGTCGGCGCGCATCGAGCCTTCATCCATGTTGCCGTCACAGGTGCCGAGATAACGCACGATGGAGCGCAGCTTGGTGAGATAGGCCTTCGCCTCATCCGAGGATCGCATATCGGGCTTGGAGACGATTTCCATCAGCGCCACGCCAGAACGGTTCAGGTCCACGAAGGACATGGTCGGGTGCTGGTCGTGCATGGACTTGCCTGCGTCCTGCTCCAGATGCAGGCGCTCGATGCCGATCTCGATATCCTCGAAATTGCCCTGACGGTCCGGCCCCAGCGAAATGGTGATGATGCCTTCGCCGACAATCGGGTCCTTGAACTGCGAAATCTGGTAGCCCTGCGGCAAGTCCGGATAGAAATAGTTCTTGCGGTCGAAGATCGAACGGTTGTTGATCTTCGCCTTCAGGCCAAGACCGGTACGCACCGCCTGTTTGACGCATTCCTCGTTGATGACGGGGAGCATGCCGGGCATGGCGGCGTCCACCAGCGACACGTTGGCGTTCGGCGCATTGCCGAAGGTGGTGGAGGCACCGGAAAACAGCTTGGAATTGGAGAGAACCTGCGCATGGACTTCGAGGCCGATCACGATTTCCCAATCGCCGGTGGCGCCGGGAATGAAGCGTTTCGGGTCGGGGGTGCGCACGTCTACAAGGGTCATCTGAAGCTCACGATATACGGGTTCTTTGGCTTTGGTGGGTAGAACATATGGCGCGCGGGCGCAAGACATCTTGCGTCCTCTGACGCCACGCGCCGGATTTTCGGCCTCGCCGGACACGGGTTTTTTACGCTTCTCGAATTCAATTCAGGCCATGACGACAATCGCCCTCGGTTTCCTGATCTATATCGCCTTCAATTTTTTCGTTTTTCTCGTCTACTGGTGGGACAAGGAGGCGGCGAGAAATGGCGGCTGGCGCATTCGCGAGAGCACATTGTTGTGGCTCGCCTTCCTGGGCGGCAGCATCGGTGCGATTTCGGCTCAGCACCTCCTGCGGCATAAAACGCGCAAGGAACCGTTCCGCAGCATCCTGCCAGCGATCATGATCGTGCACGCCGGCCTCATCACATCCGTGATCATCATGCCGAACTGGCCGATGCGGCTGATAACCCTTGCTCAGAACTCCGTGCCGTAAACACCGTTCTCGATCTCGACAAGCTGCTTTTGCAGACCGACCGACTGCACATCGCGATCGAGCTTCGGCGCGTAGGAAACGGAGAGCCAGCGGACGCTATAGCCATGGTGGCGGAAAAAAGCGACGGCCGGTTCGTTCTGGGCATGGGTTTCAAGCCGGATGGTTTCGAAGCCCTTATCCACTATCAGCCGTTCAATATCAGCCAGCAGGAGACTGCCGACCCGCCGGCGCTGAAAATCCGGATCGATCCAGAAATCTGAAATCGTCTCGTCAAAATGTTCCCGCGCCGCCCATCCGGCAACCGAGCCACCGGACTCCGCTACCCGGATGGCCAGCCATGAGGAGCGGGTGAAATTGGAAAAGGCACTTGCCGCGTTGTCATAAAGCGTCGCGGTGATGCCGAGTGCGGCGGTTGCCTGCCGCCAGGCCCTGAGGCCGATGGCAGCCAAGGCCTCCGCTTCCTGCTCAAGCGCATTGCGAATGACGATCAAGCCGCGCCCTCCATGGCCGCAAGAAGTAAAGCACCGGCCGCGTGATTCGGCCAGCGCAGCTTTAAGGGCGGTGTCCATCTGCACAACCGTAAAAATGGCAACGGATGCGAACAACACGCCGGAATTGACCGCCATGGCCTGGCCCGCTAACGAAAAAGCGCAAGTCAGGAGTTTTTATGTTCGCTCAATCGGAGTCCCGGTAACGGCCCTGCCCGCAAGTTTCTTGCGCGCCGGGCCATGCTGAAACCGAGCCGGATGCCTTAACGGCACCCGGGTTTGCTTTCACGCGTCTATATGACGCCGACCGGACTTCCAAAAATGGACATTTCCCGCGCCGAACAGCGCATTCTTCACCTGCTCGCCCAGGGCGGCAGAATTGAACTCGTTCGAGACGATACCCGCAAAATCGAAAAAATTGCGCTCTATACGCGCGACGGCTGGATTTTCAGCGGCCTCGATCTCCTCACCTTCCGCAAACTGAAACGGAAGAGAGCAATCGCCTCTTCCGGCGGCAAACCTTACCGCATCACCACGCGCGGGCTGGAACTCGTGCGGGGTGAGCTGGATAATCGATAAAAAGAGACGGGCGGCGGCAATGCTGTCGCCCGGCATTTCGCCGAGAAGCAGTTGCGGCCGCAAAAGCGGGTTATGGCGAGAGCCTGCGCTCTAGCTTTACCTTCTCGAGTTCGACTTTCATGATGTCGGACCATTCCATGCCGCGCCAGACGATCTCAAATCCGCAACGCTCGTAGAGACCGATGGCGGCGCTGTTTCTGGCATGGGTGTCGATGGTGGCAAGCAGCAGGCCCTGTGTGCGCATCCTGTCCAGAAAATAAAGGATCAGGGCCTTGCCAATCCCCTTGCCTTGCCAGTTCGGGTCCACCCAGAGATCGGAAATGTGATGCGGTACAGCATCACATGCGCCCCAGCCGGCAACAACGCCTTCCACTTCAGCGACGACAACATCACCCGTCGGTGACTTGGCGAAGCTTTCGAATTCGCCCCTCACCCGCTCAATGACATCAGGATCGAGATAGCTACCATCGAAGGCCTCACCGGAACGCCATGCGGCAAAACCGACAAAGCCGACCGCATCGCGGTCGGCTTTGTTCATTTCTCTGAGTTTGAGGCCTCTCACCACCACTTGGCGGGGGTGAACTTGCCTGCGGCCTGCTCGATGGCATGTGCAGTCTTGAACAGCGTCTCTTCTTCGAAAGGCTTGCCGATGAGCTGCAGGCCGAGCGGCAGGCCCTTGCCGTCAAGGCCGGCCGGAACCGAAAGGCCCGGAAGTCCGGCCATGTTGACGGTGATGGTGAAGACGTCTTGCAGATACATCTTCACCGGATCGGACGCGAGTTCCTCGTCACCCACAGCGAAGGCGGAAGATGGTGTGATCGGCGCCAGAATGGCGTCGACACCCTCATGGAAGACATTTTCGAAATCGCGCTTGATGAGGGTGCGGACCTTCTGCGCCTTCAGGTAATAGGCGTCGTAATATCCGGCCGACAGCACGTAGGTGCCGACCATGATGCGGCGCTGCACTTCCTTGCCGAAACCGGCCGCGCGGCTCTTTTCGTACATGTCGGCAATGTCCTTGCCGTCGACACGCAGGCCGTAACGCACGCCGTCATAACGGGCAAGGTTGGACGAGGCCTCTGCCGGCGCGACGATGTAATAGGCGGGAAGCGCGTATTTGGTGTGCGGCAGCGAGATATCGACCACCTCGGCACCGGCATCGCGAAGCCACTCGACGCCCTTGGCCCAGAGCTTTTCGATCTCTTCCGGCATGCCGTCGACGCGATACTCCTTCGGAATACCGATCTTCAGGCCCTTGAGCGACTGGCCAATGGCCTTTTCGTAGTCCGGCACCGGCAGGTCGACGGAGGTCGTGTCCTTCGCATCCACACTTGCCATGGTCTTCAACAGGATTGCGGCGTCACGCACGTCACGGGCGATCGGGCCTGCCTGATCAAGCGAGGAAGCATAAGCGACGATGCCGAAGCGCGAGCAGCGGCCATAGGTCGGCTTGATACCGACGGTGCCGGTGAAGGCCGCCGGCTGGCGAATGGAGCCGCCGGTGTCAGTCGCGGTGGCGCCGGCGCAGAGATGCGCGGCAACGGCTGCTGCCGAACCGCCGGAGGAGCCGCCTGGCACCAGCTTCTGGTCGGAGCCATTGGCGCGCCACGGGTTGATGGCCGGGCCGTACCAGGAGCTTTCATTGGACGAGCCCATGGCGAATTCGTCCATGTTGAGCTTGCCGAGCATGACAGCGCCCTGATCCCAGAGGTTCTGGGTGACGGTAGATTCGTATTTCGGCTTGAAGCCGTCGAGAACATGCGAACACGCCTGCGTGTGCACGTCGCGGGTGGCGAAAAGGTCCTTCACACCAAGCGGAACGCCTTCCAGCTCGCCAGCCTTGCCGGCGGCGATGCGTTCATCAGAGGCTTTCGCCATCTCGCGCGCCTTTTCAGGCGTCAAGGCGACATAGGCGTTCAGCGCGCCGTTGGCCGCATCGATGGCGGAAAGATAGGCGTCGGTCAGCTCCAAGGCGGAAAATTCTTTGCCCTTCAGCTTTTCGCGGGCTTCGGCAATGGTAAGGCTCGTCAGGTCGGTCATGGTCGGCAACGGCTTTCGAAAATCTCGGAAAAATCAGGCGGCAAACGGCGGTCGCTTATTCGACCACTTTCGGGACCATGAAGAAGTCCCGGTCGGTCGCAGGCGCATTGGCGACGATGTCTTCCGCCTTGTTGCCGTCGGTCACCACGTCGGCGCGCTTCTTCATGTCCACCGGGGTCACTGACGTCATCGGCTCGACGCCATCGACATTCACTTCCGAAAGTTGCTCCACGAAACCGAGTATGCCGTTCAGCTGCCCGAGCATATTCTGTGCTTCTTCTTCGTTGACAGCGATACGGGCAAGGCGCGCAACGCGCTTTACGGTGGCGAGATCGACGGACATGGTTCTACTCCGGTCAGAATTTTCCTACCCGCTATAATCACCATGTCCGCCATTCGCAACGGTAGAAAACATGTCGCGTCAAACTGTGTGGCGGTTTTGCAGTCGCGACATGTGCAGGCAAAATGTCAGAAAGACAGCGTATCACCTGCCTTAGGCGTGTGAACACGGGCTTCAGAGCCTTCCATGCCGGCCACGAATTTCTCCGGCGTCTGGTCGATGATCGGGAAGGAACCGTAGTGGCAGGGAAGCACGTTCTGGAACTTGAAGAAGCGCTGGCAGGCAAGTGCAGCCACCGCCCCGCCCATGGTGAAGCGGTCACCGATCGGCACCAGGCCGATATCCGGCTGGTGCAGTTCATTGATGAGTTTCATGTCGGAGAAGATATCGGTGTCACCCATGTGATAGACGGCCGGGCCGTCTTCGAAATGCAGCATCAGGCCATTGGCGTTGCCGAGCGAATGGGAGACGCCATCTTCGGTGATCTGGGCGGAGGAATGCAGCGCATTGGTGAAGGTGACCGAGAAACCATCGAAATGCACCGTGCCGCCGGTATTGCCCATATCGACCTTCGCGACACCCTTTGCGGAAAGCCAGGCGGCAAGATCAGCATTCGCCAGCACAGTCGCGCCCGTCTCACGGGCAAGCTGCACGGTATCGCCGACATGGTCGCCATGGCCGTGGGTCAGGAGAATATGAGTGATGCCTTCGGCCGCCGTCTTCCCATCCTGCCCGGCAAAACCGGGATTGCCGGTGAAGAACGGATCGATGAGGATCTTCGCGCTACCGTTTTCGAGGCGGAAGGCGGAATGGCCGAGCCAGGTGATTTTCATGGGAACTTCTCCTTTGTATTGCCGGTGTAGTATGACATAGAGCATTTCCAGTAAAAGTGCGTAGCGGTTTTACGTCTGGAAAATGCGTAAAATCAAAGGTCTAGAGCGGGTCTCACGTTTCCGTTGAAAACGGACGTTCTCTGGAAACAGCCTGAAGAACCGCACTACCGATATTTCAGAGAGGCGACAATGGCCGCAGATAATGACGATTACGTGTATGACGAGGCAACCGGCGAATGGCGGCCGGCTTCAGAACTGGCAGCAGAGGCGGCGCGCGCCAATGAAGTGCGCGATGCGGCGGGCAATGTGCTTGAAGATGGCGATTCCGTAACCCTGATCAAGGATTTGAAGGTCAAGGGCACCAGCACTGTCATCAAGCAGGGCACCGTCATCAAGTCCATCCGTCTCACCGGAAATCCGGAAGAGATCGATTGCAGGCATGATGCGGTCAAGGGTCTGGTGCTGCGCACTGAATTCGTCCGCAAACGATAAAGGCAGCACACGACATGGCGATACTCACCATCGAGGAACTGGCGGAAACCCTTCAGCCCACACAGGCGATTGCCGGCCTCGACCTTGGCACGAAGACCATCGGGCTTGCCATGTCGGACCTGTCGCGGCGTTTCGCAACGCCGCGTCCCGTCATCAAACGGGTGAAATTCACACGGGATGCCGAAGTGCTGCTGGCCTTCGCCGAAAAGGAGAAGGTAACCGCCTTCATCATCGGGTTGCCGATGAACATGGACGGTTCGGCCGGCCCCCGCGTGCAGGCAACACGCGCCTTTGTGCGCACCATGGGTGAAAAAACGGCCCTGCCCTTTATTTTCTGGGATGAGCGACTTTCAACGGTCGCGGCCGAGCGTGCACTTCTGGAGATGGATGTCTCACGCGCCAAGCGGGCCGAACGCATCGATTCGGCCGCCGCAAGCTTCATCCTTCAAGGCGCGCTGGACAGGCTTTCGGCACTCGCCCGCGCGGTCGACTGACGGCCCATCCACCAGGCAGCAATCTGCTTCCTCTTGCGGAAAGCGAGGATGGCAAACACGATCAGGCTGTCCACCACAATGGCGCGCGCCACCAACGGCGGCAGGCTTTCCGGCGGCAGGCCGAGAATATTGCCGTAAATCTGGAATACCAGATCATGGGTCTCACGCGTCAGCATGTAAAAGCCGAAGCTCATGTCGTAATAGGAAAGCCAGTACCAGCTGCCCAGCAATGCGACGGGGCCTGCCCAGAGGATCAGAAACCACTTCATGCCGCCTGCCCCCGCGCAAAAACCGTATCGGGAACGCCGGCAAGCACCGCCCAGCGCACCGCTGCCATCAGGCAGAGGTTCAGCGCCGGCGCGTCGATATCCAACGGCAGCATCACAAAAAACGTCGTCATGACGCCCAAAGCTGTCCAGCGGCTCACTTGCGGCTCCCTTATGCGCAGTCATTGCGCATGGTTAACATTTCGTTAACTCACACTGGACCCGCAGCTATGACGACGCAAATGAAAGCTGTCATTATGGTTAACGACGAACGGCCGGCATGTGGAAAACGTGTATCTGCGTGAACGGTCAGACGCCGTGGCGGTTGCCGGTCCGGCAAGAACATGGCTGATTTTTCTTTAATGCCGCGCTTGCGCCGGGATTGCGGTCTCCCCCACCCCGGCAGCGGTTTCAGCCGTAAACGCCACGCACCAGCCTTTTGACGGCCGTGGTGATCTTCTCCCAGTCCCGCTCGGATTTCAGCGGTACACCGGCGAACTGGCCGCTGGTGGCAGCGGAAATGACGAGGTGCTGGATGGCGGCGAACAGCACGGCATTAACGGCGGCGGTATCCACACCCTTCGGAGCCGCCAGTGAACCACGCATGCGTTCCAGCCATTTGCCCAGCGACTTGGCGCGGGCTTCGGCCAGCTGACGGACCTGCGGCGAGCCATCCGACACTTCCCAGGCGATGATCTTGCAGACGAGCGGGTCGCTGCGCAGCGCATCCATGAAATAAAGCGCAAGCTTCTCCATGAGGTCGCCATAGGTCAGAAGGAACATCCCACCGGTGTCTTCTGGGATACGATCTTTCACCCAGGAACCGAGATCCTCGCCGATCGCCTCGATCAAACCGTCAAGGCCGCCGAAATAACGATAGATCAGCTGCTTGTCGCAGCCGGCGCGGCGGGCAACCGCATTGATGCCAAAGCCCTGAAAGCCTTCCTCTGCAAGCAGCGACCGCGCGGCGTTGAAGATCGCCTTCTCAGTCGCAGCGCGATCCTTGATGCGCTTTTCCGGTCTGTCGGCTGAAATCGCCTCTGCGGTCGCCAGCATGGTTGTCTTCCCGTTTTCTGAAAGGCCTTCCTCAACGGGTTAACAAAGCATGAAGGGAAGAACAATGTGGCACCGCGGATGGGAAGCAGGTTCCTGTGGATGACGTCAACCATACTCACCCCCTGCGTCCATACACGGCAAAGACTTCCTACGTCCTGTCAATCGTCAATTGGGTTATCGCCATAGTCGGCCGGAAGATGGCGCTCGACCTCCATCGAATCATGGAGTACGCGGCCGACCCCAATCAGACCGGGTTTCAGCATACGGTAGAGTAAAAAATGTCTCGGATTTCGAACAAGACCGGTCTCGTTCCTAGCCCGTTCCCGGCTATAACGCAGGTGGTAGCTGCGCACATTCCCGATCAACTCGGGGCGAGTATTCGTTCCCGGACGAAGCGGATCGAGTGCAACGTCACGCAGGGCAGTCACAAGTAATTTCTCATAACGTAATCTTGCAGCCGGTCCGAAAGTCTCGTGTGTCCAAACGAGAATTTCCAATATATCCGACTGCGCCGCCTCGGACAGACGATACATCGTCAATCGCTGTCTGGCTTGGCGAAACGGGCTTGCGCTTTACGTCCCAAAGCGGAAATGAAGTCATCAAGCCCATCATCTGCAACGTCCACAAAACGTCCCTCGGCAATATCGGTGAAGCCGTGTTGCGCGGCCGCCCTCAACGCTTCAAGCTTGACCGTCTCAAGGCGCTCGCGACGCTCTATCATCCGCAGGCCTTCCCGTAGCACCTCACTCGCATTCTGATAGCGGCCAGATTTGACGAGCCCGTCTATGATCTCTTCGTGATGCTGTGTCAGGACGACGTTACGCGTTGGCATAGGAACCTCCAGCGGACTTCATTTGCGCCTAGCAATAACACCAATTGGCATAATCTGCCAATATCACTCCAGTGCCATGCCAAACCAGACACTACCAGGCGTTTCGTGGCTCTCCAGACGTTTGAAGCCGCGTGTTTCCCAGAAGCGCATGCCCGCATGGTTGCGTTCGCTGGCTCCGAGGTGGATGCCGTAAACGTTGTTCTGTCTGGCCATATCAAGCCAGCGGGACAGAAGCCGGGTGCCGCCGCCCTTGCCTTGCGTGCGCGGCAAGAGGTTCATGTGGATATGGGCCGGAAACGGATCGGTAAGCCAGGTTGGCGTACGGCGCGGATGGTGGATGAAATGGGCGCGGCGCTCGTCGGCGTCCCATGTCTGCTGGTCGCCGCCGGGATCGGGGTAAAGGGTGCGCAGATGTGGCCACCATTCCCGCTCCAGCCGCTCTTCGTGCAAGGCCGTATCGAGAGCGCCGACGATGTAGCCGCAGACGCCCTCCTCGTCCTCGGCCACGAAAACGGCATCGGGCCAAAGATGCAGATACGGCACGGAATAGATATGCCCGACCATGCGGCCATCATTATAAAGCGGCGTGGCATCCTGCCCGGCATCACCGGTGGCAAGGCTTATGGCGTAAAGCGCGCCTTCGTCCTCAGTTCGGGCGGAGCGAAAGGTCAGCATTGGCAGCCGCCTTCCCTTACCGCGCATCGACACGCGAAAGTGTCACGACAGATCAGAACACGCCTGACGCCATTGCTATTTTTCAAATCCGAGACCCCTCCCGCCGGGACTGCTAAACCTTCATCCGCATACGTCGATCAGGAAGCAGGCGGATAAAGGAGATCAATTATATAGTTCGGATCGAAGCGGGAATCGAGCATGCCGTAAGTGTGCCGCCAGCCACCCGCAAGACGGGTTTCGAGGAAGGCATCGGCGATCTTGCCGGCACCCAGGCGGCAAAGCTCGGCGGCAGCGGCCGCAAGCGCAAACTGCTCCACCAAGAGGCGGGCCGCTCCTTCGTCGCGTTCGGCAAGGGCGATCGCCGCGCGCAGCACGTCGGTGGTCTTCTTGCCGGCTGGCCCGAGGTCCCGTTCCAACGTCTGGAAGACGAGATCGAACAGGTCCTTGCCACGCTGGAGAACCCGCAGCACATCCAGCGCCATGACGTTGCCGGAGCCTTCCCAGATGGCGTTGACCGGCGCTTCACGATAGTGGCGGGCAATCGGCCGTTCTTCGACATAGCCATTGCCGCCGAGGCACTCCATCGCCTCATAGATGAGGGCGGGCGCAATCTTGCAGCACCAGTATTTCACGATCGGCGTCATCACCCGCGCATAAGCGGCTTCAGCCGGATTGTTGCGGGCCGCATCGAAGGCCGTCGCCAGCCGGAAGGAAAGTGCTGTCGCGGCAGCTACATCCAGCGCCATGTCGGCGAGAACGCGGGTCATGATCGGCTGGCTGACCAGCATCTTGCCGAAGACCGAGCGTCCGCGGGCGAAATGCACGGCTTCAGCGAGCGAGGCACGCATCATGCCTGATGATGCCAGCGCGCAATCGAGACGCGTCAGCGTCACCATGTCGAGAATGGTGCGGATACCGCTTCCGGGATCGCCCAGCAGATAACCGAAGGCATCGGTGAACTCGACTTCGGCTGACGCATTGGAGCGATTGCCGAGTTTGTCCTTGAGGCGCTGGAAATGCAGACCGTTCTTTGAACCGTCCTCCAGATAACGCGGCACGAGGAAGCAACCCATACCGTCGCCCATCTGGGCCAGCATGACGAAACCGTCGCTCATCGGCGCGGAGAGGAACCACTTATGGCCGGACAGGCGGTAGATGCCCTCGCCCACCCGCTCGGCCGTGGTGCGGTTGGCGCGAACATCCGTGCCGCCCTGCTTTTCCGTCATGCCCATGCCGATGGTGACGGCGGTTTTCTGCAGGGCCGGTTTTTGCGCGGAATCATATTTGCGCGACAGGATTTTCGGCATCCACTCCTTCTGCACCCGCGGCGATGTCATGATGGCGGCGACGGAAGCGCTGGTCATGGTCAGCGGGCAGAGATGCCCTGCCTCGAGCTGAGACGTCAGGTAGAATTTCGTCGCGCGGGCCTTGTGTTCATTGCCGCGCGTATCGGGAGAATTTTCCCAGACGCTTGAATGCAGGCCTGACGACATGGAACGGCGCATCAGCGCGTGCCAGGCAGGATGAAACTCCACCTGGTCGAGACGTTCGCCGCGCGGGCCGTGGGTGTGCAGCTGCGGCACGCCCTGATTGGCCATGCGCGCCAGTTCCTGCGCCTCATGCGAGGTGACGTAGCGGCCGAGCTGGTCGAACTCGTCCCTCAGGTTACGTGACAGACCAGAGGTGAGGTCGACGATCAGCGGATCGGAACGATAGGCATTGATGCCGGACCAGAGGCTTGGCTGGTTCAGTTCGGCGAGCGATTCTTCTGTCCGGGAATTCTGGGTCATCCGCTGCTTCTAGCTGTTTTGTACTGGAATTGCATAGTGGGGTGATATTGCATAATTCCACCCACAGGAAGCGATTGAGACGATTAAACCCCCGCTTTCAGCATTTTTCAGGCGTAACCTGATTTAGTTATCCGACCTAGAGAATGCCAAACACGTTTCCGGCAAGACCGAGCAATAGCAGGAAGCCGGAGGCGGTGCCGCGCAGCCGAAAGTTTTCGGCTGAGTCTCCGATGACGAGCAGGCGCTCTTGAGGAAACACGGCATTCTCCGACGCCGGGTCACGACGGAACCACTGTTTGCGCAGTTCCCTCGTCTGTCGAGACTGGGGAAACATTGCCGTGTTTTCATTTCCGGGGTTGCGGGCGCTTGCCCCGTGACCATGCAGTCTCTATAGAGCGCAAGACCGAATTCCGCGGCGCTCCTGAGGCGTGTTTACGGCGAATGGCAGCGCACGGATCAGCATTCGGGCGTTCCGGGCATTTTCACGGGAAAATGCGACGCCCGTCAGGAGGCAAACCGCATGGTCTTCTTCCCCCATCGCCATCTCCTTGGCATCAAGGGGCTTTCCCATCAGGATATCACCCTGCTTCTCGACAAGGCCGACGAGGCGGTGAAAATCAGCCGCCAGCGCGAGAAAAAGACCTCGACGCTCCGCGGCCTGACACAGATCAACCTGTTCTTCGAAGCCTCGACGCGCACGCAATCCTCCTTCGAGCTGGCCGGAAAGCGCCTTGGCGCGGACGTGATGAACATGTCGGTCGGCAATTCCTCGGTGAAGAAGGGCGAAACGCTGATCGATACGGCGATGACGCTGAACGCCATGCGCCCGGACGTGCTGGTGGTGCGCCACTCTTCCGCCGGTGCCGCAGCCCTTCTCGCGCAGAAGGTTGCCTGCTCCGTGGTCAACGCCGGCGACGGCCAACATGAGCACCCGACGCAGGCGCTGCTGGATGCGCTGACCATCCGCCGCGCCAAGGGCGAACTATCAGGCATCACGGTGGCGATCTGCGGTGATGTGCTGCATTCGCGCGTTGCGCGCTCCAACATCATCCTGCTCAACCAGATGGGCGCGCGCGTTCGCGTCGTCGCCCCCGCCACGCTTCTTCCCTCCGGCATTCGCGACATGAGCGTGGAAGTCTTCCACGACATGAAGGAAGGGCTGAAGAATGCCGATGTGGTGATGATGCTGCGCCTGCAGCGCGAGCGCATGTCCGGTTCCTTCGTGCCTTCGGTGCGCGAATATTTCCATTATTACGGTCTGGATGCAGAAAAGCTGAAGGCGGCGAAGGAAGATGCGTTGGTCATGCATCCCGGCCCGATGAACCGTGGCGTGGAAATCGCCTCCGAAGTGGCCGACGGTCCGCAGAGCGTGATTGAAAGTCAGGTGGAAATGGGGGTTGCCGTGCGCATGGCCGTGATGGAAACCCTGCTTGTCTCGCAAAATCAGGGTGAGCGCGTATGAGTGCCGTGACCGTTCTCAAAAACCTCCGCATTGTCGATCCCTCCCGTGATCTCGACGAGACCGGCAGCGTGATCATCGGTGCGGACGGCACCATTCTGGCGGCAGGCAAGGACGCTCACAATCAGGGCGCTCCCGAAGGGGCGACGGTTCGTGACTGCAAGGGTCTGCTGGCCGTTCCCGGTCTGGTGGATGCCCGCGTCTTCGTCGGCGAACCCGGAGGCGAGCATCGCGAAACGATCGAGTCCGCCTCACGCGCGGCAGCGGCCGGCGGCGTTACCAGCATCATCGTCATGCCGGATACAGACCCTGTTATCGATGATATCGCGCTGGTCGAATATGTGAAGAAGACGGCGCGCGACAAGGCGCTCGTCAATGTCCATCCGGCAGCGGCCTTGACCAAGGGCCTCAACGGCGAGGAAATGACCGAATTCGGCATGCTGAAGGAAGCCGGTGCGGTTGCCTTCACCAATGGTCGCAAGGCGCTTTCCGATACGCTGGTGCTGCGCCGCGCCATGACCTATGCGCGCGAACTGGGTGCTGTCATCGCGCTTGAGACCCGTGACAAATATATCGGCGGCGGTGACATGAATGAGGGGCTTTTCGCGAGCTGGCTCGGTCTTTCGGGCGTCCCCAAGGAAGCCGAGATCATTCCGCTGGAGCGCGACCTGCGCATTGCCGGACTGACGCAGGCGATCTACCACGCCGCCAAGATTTCCGTGCCGGAATCGGCAGAGGCGATCCGCCTTGCCCGGCAGCGGGGCGTCAAAGCCACCTGCGGCATCTCGATCAATCACCTGACGCTCAACGAGAACGATATCGGCGAATACCGCACCTTCTTCAAGCTTTCCCCGCCGCTGCGCGCCGAAGACGACCGCAAGGCCATGGTGGACGCGCTGAAGGACGGCACCATCGATATCATCGTCTCCTCCCACGACCCGCAGGATGTCGACACCAAGCGCCTGCCGTTTTCGGATGCGGCAAGCGGCGCGGTGGGGCTGGAAACCATGCTGGCGGCGGCGCTGCGTCTCCACCACAGCGGCGAGGTTCCGCTGATGCGGCTGATCGATGCGCTTTCCACCCGCCCGGCGAAGATATTCGGACTCGACGCCGGAACGCTTAAAGTCGGTGCGAAAGCCGATATCACCCTGATCGATATTGACGAGCCATGGCTGGTTGCGCGCGACCAGCTGGTGTCGAAATCCAAGAATACGCCGTTCGAAGATGCCCGTTTCAGCGGCCGCGCTGTCGCCACTTATGTGGCTGGCAAAGCCGTTCATTCCTTGGCATAAGATCACCAACAGAGATCACGCTGACGGCGCGACAGAGGGGACGTTTGAATGAGTGCTTTGACTGACTGGCAGACGGCGCCTGCCCTGCTCGCGCTTGCGGCGCTGATCGGCTATCTGCTCGGTTCCATCCCCTTCGGTCTCATTCTCACCCGCATGGCGGGGCTGGGCGACGTGCGCAAGATCGGTTCGGGCAATATCGGCGCGACCAACGTGCTGCGCACCGGTAACAAGAAGCTCGCCGCCGCAACCCTGCTGCTCGATGCGCTGAAGGGCACGGCGGCAGTGCTGGTTGCCAATGCGCTGTGGGGTTACGAAGCCTCGCTGGTGGCCGGTTTCTTCGCCTTTCTTGGCCATCTGTTTCCGGTGTGGCTCGGCTTCAAGGGCGGCAAGGGCGTGGCCGTCTATATCGGCGTGCTTCTGGGCGCCGCACCGCTGATGATGCTGGCCTTCGCGCTGGTCTGGCTCGCGACCGCCTTCATCACCCGCTACTCCTCACTGTCGGCGCTGCTGGCCATGCTGATCATTCCTGTAGCGCTCTGGGTGCTTGGACCTGAAAAGACGGCGCTACTGGTAACGCTGCTGAGCGTGATTTCATGGTGGAAACACCGCGAGAATATCGCGCGCCTGCTGGCGGGCACCGAAAGCAGGATCGGTCAAAAGGGCTGAACCCCATCTTGAGGATACGCCATGCCGCATGAGGAAACGACACGGCAGGGCATAGAGCTTTCCGCGCGGCAGCGGGTTGCCTGGCTGCGGTTGATCCGCAGCGACAATATCGGCCCCGTTACCTTTCGCGAACTCATCAATCATTTCGGCAGCGCTGAAAAGGCGCTGGATGCCCTGCCCGAGCTTTCGCGGCGCGGCGGCTCCTCACGCAGCCCACGCATCGCCACGCAGGCAGAGGCGGAAGGCGAAATCGAAACGGCTGAAAGATTCGGCGCCCGGTTTGTCGGCATCGGCGAGCCGGATTACCCACCTGCCCTGCGACAGCTGGATGGCGCGCCGCCGCTGGTCGCCATGAAGGGATCGGCAACCGCCGCAACAAGAGCCTGCGTCGGCATCGTCGGCTCGCGCAACGCCTCCATCAACGGCGCGAAATTCGCCGCGATGCTGGCACGCGATTGCGGCCGGGCCGGTTATACGATCGCTTCTGGCCTTGCACGCGGCATCGATGCGGCAGCGCACCGGGCAAGCCTTGCAACCGGCACGGTGGCGATGCTGGCGGGTGGTCTCGACCGACCCTACCCGCAGGAAAATTTCGGGCTTTTGCAGGATATCTATGATCAAGGCGGCGCGACGATCAGCGAAATGCCCTTCGGATGGGAACCGCGCGCCCGGGATTTTCCCCGCCGCAACCGGCTGATTGCCGGCGTCTCGCTTGGCGTTGTCATCGTGGAGGCGGCAGAGCGTTCCGGTTCGCTGATTACAGCCCGGCTTGCCGGTGAAGCGGGTCGGCTGGTTTTCGCCGTACCCGGCTCCCCGCTCGACCCGCGCTGCGAAGGGACCAACCGGCTGATCAAGGAAGGCGCGATGTTGACCACGGGCGCGGAGGACATTCTCGAAGCACTGCGACCACTCATGGAGCCGCAATTGCCCTATGACCGAAAGATCGAGGAACCGCGATCGGAAGAAGAAATGTCACCACCCGGAGACGATGAGCGCAGCATCATTGCCGCCGCACTCGGCCCTTCGCCCGTCGAAACAGACGACATCATCCGCCACACGGGTTTTTCCGCCGCCACCGTTCATATGGTGCTTTTGGAACTCGATATCGCCGGCCGACTAAACCGGCATGCCGGGGGACGGGTTTCGCTCCTCGCGGATTGACAGCTTGCGCCGCCCGCTCTGGATATCGCCGACTTCGACATAGGCCATCTCGATCAGATAACACAGCATATCGGCGCCCTCACGGTTCGCGACCTGCCGCAGCTCCGCCAGCATCTGGCGAATGTATGCCAAGTTCTCTCTGGTCCCTTCGTTGTCGGCATTATTGTTTGTTGCGTTCGGGACCATATATTTATCCTGGGAATTTCGTCTGAAACGAAGAGCAATAAAGTAGACTCAAATGATGTTGGTCATCATAACCAATTTACCAAAGATTGCAATACAACAATAGATTATCCATAGGTTGCAAGAACCCGGAAGCGATAAAATCGGGCTTGCCTCTTGACCCGCGGGCATTACCTGTCCATGTCGAATTATAAAGAAGCCTTGTTGCGGCCTTCCTCCGTGATCCGGCTATGTTAACGGACCAGTTCCAGAGAAAAACAATATGAATGTCGTTGTCGTAGAATCTCCTGCCAAAGCCAAGACGATCAACAAGTATCTTGGTTCGGGCTACAAGGTTCTTGCATCCTTTGGCCACGTCAGAGACCTTCCTGCCAAGGACGGATCGGTGCTGCCCGATCAGGATTTTGAAATGTCCTGGGAGGTTGATAGCGCATCCGCCAAGCGCATGAAGGATATTGCCGACGCGGTAAAAGACTCTGACGGCCTCATTCTCGCAACCGACCCGGATCGCGAAGGTGAAGCCATTTCATGGCACGTTCTCGATCTTTTGAAGAAGAAGCGCGTTCTCGGCGACAAGCCGGTGAAGCGCGTGGTCTTCAACGCCATCACCAAAAAGGCGGTACTGGACGCCATGGCGAACCCGCGCGACATCGACGTGCCGCTGGTGGATGCCTATCTCGCCCGCCGTGCACTCGATTATCTCGTCGGCTTCAACCTGTCGCCGGTGCTGTGGCGCAAGCTGCCGGGCGCGCGCTCGGCCGGCCGCGTGCAGTCGGTTGCGCTGCGTCTCGTCTGCGACCGCGAGTCCGAGATCGAACGCTTCATCTCCGAGGAATACTGGAACATCAGCGCGCTTTTGAAGACACCGCGCGGTGACGAGTTCGAAGCCAAGCTGGTTTCGGCCGACGGCAAGCGGCTGCAAAGCCGCGGGATCAAGACCGGCGAAGATGCAAACCGGCTGAAGGTGCTGCTGGAAGGCGCGACCTATGTTGTCGACACGGTCGAGGCAAAGCCCGTCAAGCGTAATCCCGGCCCGCCCTTCACCACCTCGACGCTGCAGCAGGCCGCGTCTTCGCGCATGGGCTTTGGCGCCTCGAGGACGATGCAGGTGGCGCAGAAGCTTTATGAAGGTATCGACATCGGCGGCGAGACCGTTGGTCTGATCACCTATATGCGTACCGACGGTGTGCAGATGGCCCCGGAAGCAATCGATGCTGCCCGCAGCGCCATCGGCGAGCAGTTTGGCGACCGCTACGTGCCGGAAAAGGCGCGTTTCTACTCCACCAAGGCCAAGAACGCTCAGGAAGCGCACGAGGCGATCCGCCCGACCGATTTCAACCGCACGCCGGATCAGGTGAAACGTTATCTCGATGCCGATCAGCTGCGTCTTTACGACCTGATCTGGAAGCGCGGTATCGCCAGCCAAATGGCGTCCGCCGAAATCGAGCGGACCACTGTGGAAATTCTGGCGGACAAGAACGGGGAACAGGCCGGGCTTCGCGCTGTCGGATCGGTGATCCGTTTTGACGGTTTCATCGCCGCCTATACCGACCAGAAGGAAGATGGCGAGCAGAGCGACGACGGTGACGATGAAGGCCGTCTGCCGCAGATCAATGCGCGCGAAAATCTCGCCAAGCAGAAGATCAATGCCAGCCAGCACTTCACCGAGCCGCCACCGCGCTATTCGGAAGCCTCGCTCATCAAGAAGATGGAAGAACTCGGCATCGGCCGCCCCTCCACCTATGCGGCAACGCTGAAGACGCTGAGCGACCGTGAATATATCATCGTCGACAAGCGCAAGCTGATTCCGCATTCGCGCGGACGGCTGGTGACGGCTTTCCTCGAAAGCTTCTTTTCCAAATATGTCGAATATGACTTCACAGCCGCGCTGGAAGAAAAGCTCGACCGTATTTCCGCGGGCGAACTGGACTGGAAGCAGGTGCTGCGCGATTTCTGGAAGGATTTCTTCGCGCAGATCGAAGATACCAAGGAATTGCGCGTCACCAACGTGCTGGATGCGCTGAATGAGGTTCTGGCGCCGCTGGTCTTCCCCAAGCGCGAGGATGGTTCGGATCCGCGCATCTGTCAGGTTTGCGGCACCGGCAATCTTTCGCTGAAGCTCGGCAAATACGGCGCTTTCGTCGGTTGCTCCAACTATCCGGAATGCAACTACACCCGCCAGCTCACCTCCGACGGTTCGGAAGCCGAAGCTGCGGCCTCGAACGAGCCGAAGGCTCTCGGCGCCGATCCGATGACTGGTGAAGAGCTGACGTTGCGGTCGGGCCGTTTCGGACCCTATATCCAGCGCGGCGACGGCAAGGAGGCCAAGCGTTCCTCCCTGCCCAAGGGCTGGAAGCCGGAGGATATCGACCATGAAAAGGCGCTGGCGCTCATCAACCTGCCGCGCGATATTGGCAAACATCCGGAAACCGGCAAGATGATATCTGCCGGACTTGGCCGCTATGGGCCGTTCCTTTTGCATGACGGTTCCTATGCGAACCTCGAAAGCATCGAGGATGTGTTCTCGATCGGCCTCAACCGGGCCGTCACCGTCATTGCCGAAAAGCAGGCCAAGGGGCCGGGACGCGGCCGCAGCGGCACGCCGGCGGCGCTGAAGGAACTGGGCGACCATCCCGATGGCGGCGCGATCACTGTGCGCGACGGACGTTATGGCGCGTACGTCAACTGGGGCAAGGTCAACGCCACCATTCCGAAGGGTCAGGACCCGGTTTCGGTGACGCTGGACGAGGCACTGGTGCTCATCGCCGAGCGCATCGCCAAGACCGGCACCGGCGGCAAGCCTGCCAAGGGCAAGAAGCCTGCCGCCAAGAAGGCCGATGGCGATGCGGCGGCGAAGCCGAAAGCCACCAAGGCCAAGGCGGCAACAAAGAGCAAAGCGGCCGCCAAGCCGAAGGCAGCGGCCAAACCCAAGAAGGCAGCAGAGTGAGCAAGGCGCCGCGTCAGAGACAGGGTTCCGCCAGCGACGGTTTCGGACGCACCGGGCGCGGCAAACGGGTGAGTGAAGGTGAAGGCATCATCCATGGCGAGGTGCCTTCCCGCGAAGTGCTGCTGAAATTCATCGCGGACCATCCGCAGCAGGCTTCCAAGCGTGAGATCGCCAAGGCTTTCGGGCTGAAGGGTGAAAACCGTATTGTTCTGAAAGCGCTGCTGAAGGAACTTGAAGTCGATGGCATGGTGCACAAGAGCCGCAAGTCGCTGACGCGGCCGGGCGGTCTGCCACCTGTGACGGTTCTCGACATCACCACCCGCGACAAGGACGGCGAATTGATCGGCCGTCCGGCGGAATGGCCGGAGGATATGGGTGCTGCACCTGCCGTGCTGATCCGCCAGTCTTCGCAGGATCGCGGCAAGAAGGCCCCGGCAGCCGGTCTCGGTGACCGTATTCTGGCAAAAATCTTCCCCTCGAAAGACAGCGTCGGCCCGGCATATACGGCCCGCGTCGTAAAACTGATTGATCGTCGCCAGAACGCGCTGCTCGGCGTGTTCAAGCAGACGGAAGGCGGCGGCGGACGGCTGATGCCGATCGACCGGCGCGGCGAAGAAATGGTGATCGACCCTGATGGCGTCGGCGATGCCAGGGACGGCGACCTGATCGAGGTGGAAACCTCGCGCAACAGCGGCCGTTACGGCCTGACGCGGGCCAAGGTTCTCTCCGTCGTCGGCTCGGTCGCCTCGGAAAAGGCGATCTCGATGATCGCCATCCATTCCCATGGTATTCCGCATATTTTCCCGCCGAATGTGCTGGCTGAAGCGGATGCCGCCAAACCTGCGACCATGTCGCACCGCGAGGACTGGCGCGACCTGCCGCTCATCACCATCGATCCGGCCGACGCCAAGGACCATGACGATGCGGTCTATGCCGAACCGGACCCCTCGCCCGACAATCCGGATGGTGTCATCGTCACAGTCGCCATCGCCGATGTCTCCTGGTATGTGCGATCAGGCGCTCCGCTCGACCGCGAGGCGCTGAAGCGCGGCAACTCGGTCTATTTCCCTGATCGTGTCGTGCCGATGCTGCCGGAGCGTATCTCCAACGATCTCTGCTCGCTCAAGGAAGGCGTCGACCGTCCCGCGCTTGCGGTGCGGATGACCTTCTCCAAGGAAGGCCGCAAGGCGGGCCATACTTTCCATCGCATCATGATGAAGAGTGCTGCCAAGCTGTCCTACCAACAGGCGCAGGCTGCGATCGACGGTAAGCCCGACGACAAGACCGGGACGCTGCTGGAGCCGATCCTGAAGCCATTGTGGCACGCATACGAAGTAATGAAGCGTGGCCGCGACCGCCGCCAGCCGCTGGAACTTGACATGCCCGAGCGCAAGATTCAGCTCAGGCCCGACGGCACGGTGGACAAGGTTGTCATTCCCGAACGTCTCGATGCGCACAAGCTGATCGAGGAAATGATGATCCAGGCGAATGTCGCCGCCGCCGAGACGCTGGAAAAGAAAAAGCAGCCGCTGGTCTATCGCGTACACGACGCACCGACGCTCTCCAAGCAGGAGGTGCTGCGCGAATTCCTCGGCACCATCGGCATTTCCATGGCCAAGGGCGTGGCCATGCGCGCCAATTCCTTCAATGGCATTCTGGCGCGCGCCCTCGATACGCCGCATCAGATCATGGTCAATGAAATGGTGCTGCGAAGCCAGAGCCAGGCGATCTACAGCCCCGAGAATATCGGCCATTTCGGCCTCAACCTGATGAAATACGCGCATTTCACCTCGCCGATCCGCCGTTATGCCGACCTGATCGTCCATCGGGCGCTGGTGGGGTCGCTGGGGCTCGGCGAAGGCGGCATCACCCCACAGGAAGAGGCGACGCTCGACGATATCGCCGCCGAAATCTCGACCTTCGAGCGGCGTGCCATGGCGGCCGAGCGCGACACCATCAACCGGCTGATCGCACATCATTTGTCCGAACGGGTGGGTGAAGAATTCGACGGCCGCGTCTCCGGTGTCACCAAGGCGGGACTATTTGTCGCGCTGCCGCAGTTTGGCGCTGATGGCTTTGTTCCTATATCTACACTCGGAACAGACTATTTCCTCTATGATGAAGCCCATCAGGCTCTGACGGGGGAAAAGACCGGTCTCGGTTACCAACTTGGCGACACGGTTCAGGTACGGCTTGCGGAAGCAGTGCCTCTGGCGGGCGCGCTGCGTTTCGAAATGCTGAGCCCCGGGCGCAAGATGCCGGTCGGCTCGCGGTCGTTCCACAAGGCGGGCCGGCGGACATCGCGTCCCGGCACCAGGCCGGGAACGAGGCCGCCCAGAGGACGACGTTAACAACACCGCGGCAGGCGGTTGAAAGAACGGAAGAAGGACTTAAGGATGAGTGCACATCAGGGCTCGGAAACGGTCACCTTCGGAGACAATAGCGCGGAGCGGCCGCTTGGCCGTTCGATCATGCGCGGCATGGCGAACCGCTGCCCGGCCTGCGGCGGTGGCCGCCTGTTTCGTGCCTTTCTGAAGCCGGTGGACAATTGCGCCGCCTGCGGCGCGGAAATGCACCACCATCGGTCCGACGACCTGCCGCCTTATATTTCCATCGTCATTATCGGCCATATCGCCGTTGGCGGCTTCATGATGACGGATATGGTGTTCCCTGTTCCCATGTGGGTGCATTTCGCCATCTGGGTGCCGATTACCATTCTGGCTGCGCTCCTGACGCTGCAACCGATCAAGGGCGGCGTCATCGGCCTGCAATGGGCTCTGCGCATGCATGGCTTTGACGGAAAGCAGCCGACAGTGCAGATAGACGGCTCCTCCCACTGACGACAGGCGGCAACGTGCGCGTGACCGAACCCCGCAAGAGTGCCGAGGTTGCGAGCCCGCCCCTGCGGCCGCGGGATGCCGCCTCCATCATTCTGCTCGACCGTTCCGGCCCGGCAATCCGCGTATTGATGGGCCAGCGCAGCCATGCCCATGTCTTCATGCCCGGCGCTTACGTATTTCCCGGCGGCAAACGTGATCCACGCGACCACGCGCTTCCCTTTTCCGGCGACCTGCACCCCGCAGTCCTCGACCGCCTCACCGCCTCGGCCTCGCGCCGCCTGAGCGTTGCAGGCGCGAGGGCGCTGGCGCTTGCCGCTGCGCGCGAGCTTGTCGAGGAAACCGGCGTGGATATGGGGCTGGATGCTGATGGTCCGGACCTTTCCTGTTTCCGCTATGTGGCACGCGCCATCACCCCGCCCGGCAATATCAGGCGCTACGACACGCGATTCTTTTGCTGTTATGCCGACGAATTGCGGCTGGATACCCGGCTAATCCGGGATTCCGAAGAATTGCACGATGTGCAATGGCTTGACATGACAGGCCTTTCCGGTCTGAACATGCCGAAAATCACGCGCACGGTTCTCGAAGATGTCACAAAATTCATGATAGGTGATCCGTCATTGCCCTTTGAAAGCCCCGCGCGGCTCTATGTCACGCGCCACGGCCGCTTCATTCGAGAGTTTGTATAAAGGCCGTCATGTCACAAATGAAATGCGAAGCGGACGCCATTCACTGGCCCTCACTGATCGCTGCGATTTCCGCCATCAGTGCGGTCGGTGTCGCCATCGGTCTTGGCCTGCCGCTCCTGTCGATCATCCTTGAGAAGCGTGGCATCTCCTCCACCATGATCGGGGTGAATTCGGCGATGGCCGGCGTCGCGGCGATGATGGCCGCCCCCCTGACCTCCAAGATCGCCCATGATTTCGGCGTGGCGCGAACCATGCTGTTTGCGGTGGTTATTTCAGCGGTGAGCGCGTTCGGCTTTTATTTCGCCGACGCCTTCTGGATGTGGTTTCCACTGCGAATCGTTTTCCACGGCGCCACCACGACGCTGTTCATCCTGTCCGAATACTGGATCAACATGACCGCACCGCCGAAAAAACGCGGCATGGTGCTCGGCATCTACGCCACCGGCCTTGCGGTCGGTTTTGCGGTCGGCCCGTTGCTGTTTTCCGTGGTTGGCAGCGAGGGCATCCTGCCGTTTATCGTCGGAGCGGCGATCATCCTTCTGGCCGCGATCCCGATCTTCATGGCGCGCGGTGAAAGTCCGGAGCTGGACGAGCGGCCCAACCACCATTTCGCCCGTTATGTCTGGCTGGTGCCCATGGCGTCGGCGGCGGCTTTCGTGTTCGGTTCGGTGCAGGCCGGTGGCCTGTCGCTCTTTCCCATCTATGCCACGCGTGAAGGCTTCAACGAATCGCAGGCCGCACTGCTGCTGACCGTGATGGGCATTGGCAACATGGTCTTCCAGATACCGATCGGCCTGTTGTCGGACCGCATGAAGGATCGGCGCACCATGCTGGCGCTGATGGCCTTTGCGGGCGTTTGCGGCACGCTGGCGCTGCCCCTGCTGGTGGACAGCTGGATCCTCGTGGCGGCCCTCCTGCTGTTCTGGGGGGGCCTCGTCTCCGGCATGTATACCGTCGGCCTCACTCACCTTGGATCACGGCTAAAGGGCGCGGATCTGGTCTCCGCCAATGCCGCCTTTATCTTCTGTTACGCCATGGGTACGATTGCGGGACCGCAGGCCGTCGGCATTTCCATGGATGTCGCGGGCACTGACGGTTTCGCCTGGGCGCTTGCCGTATTTTTCGGGCTTTACGTGGTGCTTTATGGGTTCCGTTTTGTTTTCCGGGCAAAACAGACTTGACTTTTCAGGCGCGATACGTAGTTTCGCGCCAGATTTAGCCGAGGTGAGAAGCGCCTGCGGCTTCTCTTTTGTTTAAAGGCAGGACGACCATGGCGAAAGCTACAACAATCAAGATCAAGCTGCTGTCGACAGCCGACACCGGTACCTTCTACGTCACCACCAAGAACAGCCGTACGTTCACGGACAAGATGACGAAGACGAAGTACGACCCGGTTGTACGCAAGCACGTTGAATTCAAGGAAACCAAGATCAAGTAATTCTTGATCGGGTTCTCCGGCAAAAGCGCGCCCAACGGGCGCGTTTTTTGTTTGTGCGCTAGGGCAAATCCAGCCGCACTCTTATTCGTACGGACATCGCAGGGGAGGATGTGCCGAAGGCCCCTTCCCCGCCATTCCAAGCCAAGCCGGTGACGAGACCACAAGGTGACGCGCGATGAGTGCCGGAAGCCCTCTGTGTCGCGAACGCTTCCGTCGCCCGAATGCATCGTAAGAGAAAACTCCGCTAAAGGCGCGTTACAGGCAGACGGATTTTGAGGGATAAGGCGGTCGGCCAACGATGTGATTACGGCACGAGGAACCGATTCGGACATCGTCAGCCGACCGACCCCACGATTCAGGAGATGCGGCGGACCTGAGCATCATGGGGCATTCGAACTACGCAATACCAGCCCCTGACGAGCGAAATCGCGGCGGTGTCAACCGCCATCATTCCATCATCACAAGACGGAAAACCCGCCGGAAGAACTGTTACTCTCAATAGGGAGTGTGCGCAGAAGTAAAATAAAAATCAACAAATTCTTAAGCCAGAGATACATCACTTGGAAAACATGGTTAAATATACCAAGCTGGCACACTATAGTTCCCTGAGAGATTGAATTCAACGTATTTTTCAACTTGAACTCTATTAACCCTGCTTACTTTCACGCCCTCATTGCAAGAAGATAAAATACAGGCCGCGTCAGGGGCTTGGGACCTATCGAGTCCCTCCTAAAATTCGTTATGCGGCTATTGCCAGTACGCAGCACAAGAAAAAAGGCGCATGAATTCTCCACGTAAAGTGGAGTTTGGGGGGCGTCAGGCCGCAGCTGCCACAACCCGGTTGCGTCCGGCGCCCTTTGCTTCGTAGAGCGCCCTGTCGGCCTGTTTCAAGAGTTCGTCAGGCGTGCCGAAGGCACCTTTACTGGTGGCGATGCCAAGTGAAGCAGTGATGCTCAGTTCGCGGTCGATGGAACGCACGTAAAAAGGCTTGTCCTCGACGATTGCCCGCAGGCGCTCGGCAACGCTTGCCGCCAGCTCCATCGGCGTATCCGGCATGACGACCACGAATTCTTCCCCGCCATAACGGCAGGCGAGATCGGCGCCGCGCACCGTGCTGCGGATACGCGCTGAAAACTCCCGCAGGACTTCGTCACCAACATCATGGCCATAGGTATCGTTGACCAGCTTGAAACGGTCTATGTCGGTCATGCAGATGGAGATCGGGCGGCCACGAACGGCGGCACGGTCGAAAAGTATCCTGAGGTGACTGTCGAGATAACGGCGATTATTAAGACCTGTCAGCCCGTCGACGATGGCAAGTTCCATCGTATGCTGGAGATTGAGCCGCAGATGCTCGTTATAGCGCTTGCGCCTGATCTGCGTGAGCGACCGGGCGACAAGTTCGTTGGGATCGATCGGGCGGAGAATGTAATCGTTCACACCGAGATCGAGTGCGCGCGAAACCATATCGTCCGCCCCCTGCTCCGCCACCAGAAGCAGCGGCAGAAAACGGGTGCGC
>Ga0209070_100316_pt1 | contig 39974 bp, 38 predicted proteins | sample SynthPrep_5_END__FD_187205 | JGI IMG/M metagenome (GOLD analysis project Ga0209070, IMG submission 187205) | Synthetic microbial communities from Ohio, USA - SynthPrep_5_END_DS10_MetaG (SPAdes) (version 2) | ecosystem: Engineered > Bioreactor > Aerobic > Activated sludge | place: USA: Ohio... | reverse complement strand
AGAACAATCTCCGCACCTGTCATGCGATTGCTGTTTTCCGTATTGTCCTTATCCGTCATTGCCTGTTTCCATCCCGCTTTGGCTTTGGATATCGAGGAGCCCGAGGGCCTGTTTGAAGACATAAAAAAAGGCCCCTTAAGGAGCCTCGTTCAGCGCATGGGTGCTTTCGCCGGATGGTTACACCATCCTGCCCATGCGCCGTCCCACCACGATAAGTACGTTAAGATTTTTCATGGGCCGGAGTGTTAGCCACAAAAGCCCCAGCCGTCAACGCATATTGCGGAAAAAATCGGCGACCGCTTCTTTTATTACGTAAAAGCGCCAATCGACGAAATTTTCGAACGCAATTGATACACCTGTTGTTAAATATAATCTTTTATTATCGAGGGCGCAGGTACTGCCCGAACCACCGCGATCATCCGCATGTCCCGGGATAAGATGTGAATAATAACGAGTTTCATAGAGCGTCCGGCGTGGACGAAACCGAACGGCGATCCGCTCTGCAACCGGCAGACCGCATGCTTGGCCGCGTCATCGCCTGCGACGGCGCCCATGCCACCATCGCCGCGGAAACGGAGCCGGGTTCCACCGATGTTGCGCAACTCTGGTCCGTCGGACGCCTGATCTCCATCGAAATGGGAACGAGCCGTGTCGCGGCACTGGTCTTCGCCATGCGCACCGATGAAAGACAATGGTCCTCGGACAGGTCGAACAGGTTGCTGATCGACGTGGAACTGATGGGAGAGGTTTATCGCACCGACGATGGCAGCGAACGGTTTTCCAGCGGCATTTCCCGTTATCCCTATCTCGGCGCCGTGGCCCATCGCATCCGCACCGGCGACCTTGCCAAGATCTACGACAGCAGCAAGCGTGACAGCTGCATCATCGGCAAACTGACGCAGGATGATACGATCGGCGCGGCCATCAATATTCCGCAGATGCTTTCGAAGCATTTCGCCGTCGTCGGTTCTACCGGGGTCGGCAAGACGACTGCGGTTTCACTGCTCTTGAACAAGGCGATCGCGACGGACCCGAAACTGCGCGTCCTCATTCTCGATCCGCACAACGAATTTGCAGCCGCTTTTCCCGATCATTCGGTTGTCATCGATACCGATACGCTCGACCTTCCCTTCTGGCTGATGCGCCTTGAGGAATTCGCGGAAGTGGTTTTCCGTGGCCGCAAGCCTGTGCCGGAAGAGATGGACGTTCTGCGTGAAGTCATACCCGAGGCAAAAAAGGCATTTCGCGGTACGGATGGTTCCGCCGTCCGCCGCACCTCCGACAAGAGCGCGATCACACCGGATTCGCCGGTGCCCTATCGCATGGCCGATCTGCTGGCTTCTATCGATGAGCGTATCGGACGGCTGGAAGGGCGCGGCGAAAAGCCGGCGCTCCGCTCCCTGAAAGGCCGCATCCTCTCAGCCATCAACGATCCGCGCCACAACTTCATGTTCTCCAGCAATACGATCAGCGACACCATTCTGGAGACGGTGGCGCATATTTTCCGTATTCCCGGCGAAGGCAAGCCGATTTCAGTGTTCCAGCTCTCGGGCATTCCCTCCGAGGTGGTGAACTCGGTGGTCTCCGTTCTCTGCCGCATGTCGTTCGAGCTGGCGGTGCTGGCGCGCGGGTCGCTGCATATGCTTGTGGTTTGTGAAGAAGCCCACCGTTATGTTCCGGCTGACCCCGAGCGCGGCTTTTTCCCGACCCGACAGTCGATCGCCCAGATCGCCAAGGAAGGCCGCAAATACGGCATTTCGCTCGGCGTCATCAGCCAGCGGCCAAGCGAGCTGGATCAGACCATCCTGTCGCAATGCTCGACCGTTTTCGCCATGCGGCTGTCAAACGAGATCGACCAGAAGATCATTCTGTCGGCCGTACCCAACGCCTCGGCCTCCACCACCAGCTTTCTTTCTTCCATCGGCAATGGTGAAGCCATCGCCTTCGGCGAGGCGGTGGGTGTGCCGATGCGCATGCGCTTCGACCGTGTGCCGGCAATCAAATTGCCGAAGGCGAGCGGCACGGTCAGCCACGCGCCCCACGAAACACCCGATACCGTCGACCTCAACAGTATTGTTACCCGCATGCGGGCCACAGCGAGGCCAGTCATCACCGGCTTCCAGCAAAGCGTCGAAGCGGCATTTTCCGATCTGCCGGAATCGCCGGTGGTGCCCGGAGAAGCAGACGACATCGATCGCTGGAAGCGAGAATTGGGAACACCCGCAACGGAGGGCTATGAGCCTTACCGCCCGGACATGTTGCCCGGACGCACATCGCCACCGCCACAAAACCCGGAGAGGATGGACAGCGCCTCTGGTGCCGTCAACGACTTGCGCCGAGCCGGTTTCCAGATGCAGACGCAAAGTGGTCCCCCGCCGGCCGATACGCGCCCGTCGCTGCGCGAGAGCCTCCTGAAAAAGCCACTCGGCAGTCTTTATCGCAAGGATTGACGCCAGCCTTCAGGGCTGGATGCGAGTCCAGTCCTCCCCCATCTGGTTGCGGAACCAGGTCATCTGCCGTTTGGCATATTGGCGGGTCGCAGCGGCCGATTTTTCGATCACCTCCGCTTCGCTCATGCGCCCGGCCAGCATATCGGCGATCTGAGAAACGCCGATCGCCTTCATCGCCGTCGCGTCGGGCGCAAGCTTGAGAGCCAGAAGCGCCTCCACCTCCTCCACCGCGCCGCTTTCCATCATGGCCTCGAAACGCCGGTTAATGCGGTCATGCAGCACCGGCCTGTCGGGCAAGACGACGAATTTCTGCGCCCGGTCAGGATCGACGATCACCGGGCCGCTGGCCTTCTGGTAATCCCGGATCGATTTTCCGGTCGCCTCGATCACTTCCAGCGCCCGGACGATACGCTGGCCGTCTCCCGGCTGCAGGCCCTCAGCCATCACGGGATCGCGTCGCGACAATTCCGTGTGGAGAACCGCCGGCCCTTCTTCAATCAGCCGACCGCGCAGCCTGTCGCGGATTTCCTCCGGGATGGCAGGCATGTCCGACAATCCCCCGGTCAGCGCCTTGAAATAAAGCCCCGTGCCGCCGACGATGACGGGAAAACGCGCCTGCCCACGCAGATCCGAAAGCAGGACGGAAATATCCCGCAGCCATTCACCCGTGGAATAGAGGCTGCTTGCCGGCACATGGCCGTAAAGCAGATGCGGCACGCCCTGCATTTCTTCTTTTGAAGGCCGGGCGGTCAGCACCCGCAGCGTGTCATAAACCTGCATGCTGTCGGCATTGATGACGACGCCATTCCGCTCCCGCGCGAGACGAAGCGCAAGCGCAGACTTGCCGCTTGCCGTCGGGCCGGTTATCAGGATCGCATCAAAATTCTCATCAAGGTTTTTCATCATGGCTCTCGTTGCCACGCTTATCGCCAATCCGTCAAATCCTGTTCTGACACCGGCCCTCGGCGAAACCGCCGCTAAGGCCGTCAATGCGTCAGGTCTTTACTGGCTGGCGGATGGTGTCGCCTGCGATATCGCTTTGCCTTCCGGCACCAATGCCGAAGAGGCCCGCAACGCGATTGCCGGCGCGCTCGCTGGCCAGCCAATCGATATCGTCATCCAGGAGCAGGACCAGCGCCGCAAGAAACTTCTGATCGCCGATATGGATTCGACCATGATCGGCCAGGAATGCATCGACGAGCTGGCCGCCGAAGTCGGCCTCAAGGACAAGGTTTCCACCATCACCGCCCGCGCCATGAATGGCGAGATCGCTTTTGAGCCGGCACTCCGCGAACGCGTGGCGCTGCTGAAGGGCTTGCCGGTCTCGGTGATCGACGACGTCATCGAAAAGCGCATCACGCTGACATCAGGCGGCAAGGAACTGATCGCCACCATGAAGGCGAAGGGCTACTACACTGCCCTCGTTTCCGGTGGCTTCACGGTCTTCACCGGCCGGGTCGCGGCCATGCTCGGTTTCGATGAGAACCGCGCCAATCTGCTCGGCGAAGCCAATGGCGAGCTTGACGGCACCGTTGCCGAACCCATCCTCGGCAAACAGGCCAAGGTGGACGCACTGAATGACATTGCCGCAAAGCTCGGCATCTCGCCGGAAGAGGCAATGGCGGTCGGCGATGGCGCGAACGATCTCGGCATGCTGCATCTGGCCGGCGCAGGTGTTGCCCTGCACGCCAAGCCCGCCGTCGCGGCTGAAGCGCAGATGCGCATCGACCACGGCGATCTCACCGCGCTGCTTTACATTCAGGGCTACCGCAAGACGGATTTTGTCACTCCATGATCATCCGCGAAACACCAAGGCTCATTCTGCGCGAGTGGAAGGAGAGCGACCGCGACCTGTTCCGGGAAATCAATGCCGACGAAAAGGTCATGGAGTTCTTCCCCTTCCGCCGCAGCCATGCGGAAGCGGATGCGGTTCTGGAAACAATCAACGGCATGATCCGTGGCAGCGGTTATGGCTTCTACGCCATGGAGCTGCGCGAAACCGGCGAAGTCATGGGTTTCTGCGGCATATCGCCCGTCATGAACCTCGATCCGCCCTTCCCGATTGGTACCATGGAGATCGGCTGGCGGCTGGCCACCCGTTACTGGGGCCACGGTTATGTCACCGAAGCCGCACAATCGCTGCTCGTCATGGCCTTTGATGAAAAGGAGACGCCGGAAATTGTCTCCTTCGCCGTCCACGACAATCACCGCTCGACCCGCGTGATGGAGCGCATCGGCCTGAAGCGTGACCCGTCACGCGATTTCGATCATCCACGCGTGCCTGATGACACCCATCCGCATCTGCGTCCGCATGTGACCTATGCGCTGACGCTGGCGGAATGGCGGGAACGGCAGTCGCAATAACGCCCTCCCCGCCAGCCTCGAACTTTACTTCACCGCGGCATTGCCGCCATCGGCAAACAGCGCCGCCCCGGCGACAAAACTCGACATCGGGCTTGCCAGGAAAAGTGCGGCCTGCGCCAGTTCTTCCGGCTCGGCGATGCGTTTCATCGCATGCAGGCCTGCAGCCCATTCCTTCTGGGCCGCATCTCCGGCCATGGGTGTGTCGACCCCGCCGGGAAGCAGCCCATTGGCGCGAATGCCCTGCACGGCATAATCTGCGGTAATGCCTTTCACCAGCCCCATCAGCGCCGCCTTCGACGCACCATAGGCCGTCATGCCCGGTATGCCGGCACTGGTGCCAACGAAGCTGGAGATAAAGACGATCGAGCCACCGCCCCGCTTCAGCATCAACGGAATCTGGTGACGCGCCCCAAGATATGCGGAAGTGAGATTGGCTGTGAGCACGTAATCCCATTCCTCGGCGGAAATCTCCGCCAGCGGCTTCATGGCTCCGACCGCGCCTGCATTGTTGACGGCGATATCGAGACCGCCGAAAATGCTCACGGCCGCATCCGCCAGCCGGGAATGGGTTTCCTCAAGATTGACATCGCCAACAACGGCATGGACACGGCCGCCGGTCTCGCGAATCCCGGCGGCAACCTCTTCCAGCGCAGCAGCACCCCGCGCATTGATGACGACGGCTGCCCCTTGCGAGGCAAACAGCCTCGCCGTCGCCCGGCCGATGCCGGATGACGCTCCAGTGATGATGGCAACCTTGTTTTCGAGTAATTTCATATCCTTGACCTCCGTTGATGGAGACCAAGGATTAGAGAGAGGCCGGGACCACAACCACCCGATTCCTGCCGAACCGGTGGAAAGCGCTTTACTCCAGCGGCAGCGCCACCACGCGCAGATTGCCCTGCGCATCTGCAACCATCATATGCGCATTCTTGCGGCCTTCGGATTTCAGGCCGTTGATCCGCACCAGCACGTCACCGGGAACTTCCATGAAGTCCTGCCCGACTTCGACGATGATGTCGCCCGGTTTCATGCCCTTCTGTTCGGCCGGCGAACCCGTATCGACGCTTGCGACCAGCACACCTTCAACGCTTTCGGCAATGCCCTTTTCCGTGCGCAGCTCATTGCTGAGGACGACCAGGTTCATGCCAAGCACGCTCTGCGGCGCTTCACGCACTTCCGGCGTCTGGTCCTGCGCCTGATCGTCGGTGCCGCCATCATCATCAGGCGCAACCACGCCGCCATCGCCATCTTCGGCCTGCGGGTCTTCGGTCGCGGCCTTTTCTTCGGTCGTATCCTGCAACTGGCCGAGCTTGACCTTGACGGTCTCCTCCTTGCCGTCGCGCAGGATCACCACATCGACTTCCTTGCCAACCGGGCTTTCCGCCACGATCCGCAAGAGATCACGCATTTCATGAATGTCCTTGCCGTCGAATTTCAGCACGACATCGCCGGCCTGGATAGGGCCGTTCTCTACCGGGCCGCCCTTGGCGACGCCGGAGATAAGCGCACCCTTGGCACTTTCCATGCCAAGGCTTGCCGCCACATCATCCGTGACGGGCTGAACGCGAACGCCGAGCCAGCCGCGACGGGTCTCGCCGAATTCGATCAGCTGCTGGACGATATTCTGCGCAAGTTCCGTCGGAACGGCGAAACCGATACCGATCGAACCACCACTCGGGGAAATGATCGCGGTGTTGATGCCGATCACCTCGCCCTTCATGTTGAAGAGCGGACCACCCGAATTGCCCTTGTTGATCGCCGCATCCGTCTGGATGAAATTGTCATAGGGGCCGGCATTGATATTGCGGCCACGCGCGGAAATGACGCCGACAGTCAGCGAACCGCCAAGGCCGAAGGGGTTGCCGATGGCCATTACCCAGTCGCCGATGCGCATGCTGCGCGAATCGCCGAACTTGACGGCCTTCAGCGGCGTTTTCGGCTCTACCTTCAAGACCGAAAGGTCGGTCTTGGTATCGGTGCCAACAAGCGTTGCCTTTAGCTTCGAGCCATTCGGGAAAATCACCTCGATGGCATCAGCACCCTCGATGACGTGGTTGTTGGTGACGACATAACCGGCGGGATCAATGACGAAACCGGAACCCAGTGAATTGACCTTTTCACCGCCCTCCGGCTTCTGGCTGTCGAAATAATCCTTGAAGAATTCCTGGAAGGGCGACCCCTCCGGGAGCTTTGGCGGAACAGGTCCCTTGCCCTCGGTCTTGACGTTCTGCGACGTCGAAATATTCACCACCGCATCCAGAAGCGGCTCGGCAAGATCGGCCACCGATTCCGGCCCATGGCTCTGCGCTCTCGCAGCAACCGGTGCCGAAAGGCTACCCGCCACAAGCGCGATGCCCGCGACTGCGGCAATGCTGTTGCGAAAAGGCGAAAGAAGGGTCACGGCCATAAGCGTCCTCGCGTTTCAGATAGTCTCGCCTTGCATATATCGACAAAGCATAAGGCGGAATGATGAAGTGTAAAAATACCTTTTCGTGAACAGGCAGTTGATGCCTTGCCCCTGCCCACAGCATTGGCACGAAACGGGAGTGAAAAGAAAGGGCCGGCCAAAACCAGTCCTCAAATTAGCAACAACGGCTGCTCGGCCCTCTCCTCCGTCATCCTCGGCTCGTGCCTGAGGATGACGTCGTGCGGGGCCTGTCAAAAAGAAAGGGCCGGTAAAACCGGCCCTTTCAAACTCTTTTGATCCGATATCAGTTCGCCGGCGCGGGCGCTGCGGGTGCGGCCGGAGCCGCAGACGGAGCACCGTTGATGTCGTTGAAGTAACGGAAGAAGGTCGAGTCCGGGGACAGGACCAGCGTCGTACCGGTGCCGTTCAGCGAATTGGAATAGGCCGCCATGGAGCGATAGAACTCGAAGAAGTTCGGATCGCGCTGGAAAGCTTCGCCGAATATGCGGTTACGGTTGGCATCACCTTCACCGCGCAGTACTTCAGACTGACGACGCGCATCGGACTCGAACTCGACGACCTGACGGTCGGCGATAGCGCGGCGGCGCTGGGCTTCTTCATTACCGCGGGCGCGGATGAGTTCAGCTTCAGCCAGACGTTCCGACTTCATGCGCTCGAAGGTCTGCTGCGACACTTCCTGCGTCAGATCGGTACGGCGGATGCGGACATCCACGATGCTGATGCCGAGCGATTCCGCATCAGGGCGCAGATCGTCACGCACTTCCTGCATCATCGATGCGCGTGCATCAGAAAGTGCCGATTCAAAGCCGCGAAGACCGTAGACCCGGCGCAAAGATGCGTCGAGACGGGTGCGAAGACGCGATTCGGCCGACATCTGGTCACCCGAGACCGTCTGGCGGAACCGGCGTGCATCCGTGATGCGATAGACGACGAAGGCGTCTACTTCATAGAACTTGCCGCCCGAAACCTGAACACGGATATTGTCGTGATCGAAGCGCAACGCCCGGTTCTCGACATATTGCACCCGGTCGGCATCCATGAACGCGAAGGGCAGCTTGAAATAGAGGCCCGGCGCGGTTTTTACATCCTGGATCTGACCGAAGCGCACGACGATTGCCTGCTGGCGCTCGTTGACGACGAAGATCGATGAATAGCCAAGGAAAAGCACGGCGGCGAGACCGACGAGAATGGCAGTAAGACGGTTACCCATATCAGTTGCCTCCCTGCTGTGCTGCGCCTGTATTGCCGCGCATGATCTCGTTCAGAGGCAGATAAGGCACCACGCCCTGCTTTTCGTCGATGATGACCTTGTTGGAGCCCTTCAGGACCTGTTCCATGGTTTCAAGGAACATGCGCTGGCGGGTCACATCAGGTGCTGTGCGATACTGATCATAGATGGAGATGAAGCGCTGCGCCTCACCCTCGGCCTCGTTGACGACACGCGACTTGTAAGCGTTCGCCTCTTCAACGATCTGTGCCGCCTGACCGCGTGCCGCACCCAATTTCTGGTTGGCATACTGGTTGGCTTCCTGAACGAAGCGATCTTCATCCTGCTCGGCGCGCTGCACTTCATCAAAGGCATCGGCCACTTCGCGCGGCGGCGCCGCATCTTCGATGGCGACCGCATTGATGGAAATGCCGGCGCCGTAACCGTCCATGGTGGACTGGATGATGCTGCGTACATCGCCCGCAATGGCCTGACGGTTATCGCGGAAAATATCCTGCGCCGGACGACGGCCGACCACTTCGCGCATGGCGCTTTCGGAAACCTGCTGCAGCGTCTCGGCCGGGCTGTCGACGTTGAAGAGATAGGATTTCGGATCAGAGACCGTATAGAGCACCGAGAACTGCACGTTGACGATGTTCTGGTCGCCGGTCAGCATCACGCCGCTCGATGAGGACGACGAGGCGCGCGAGCCGATATTCTGCTGCTGTTCCGTAACCTTGACGATCTCAACCGTCTCGATCGGCCACAGATGGAAATGCAGGCCGGGCATCGAGATTTCGTCCTTGGGACGTCCGAAACGCAGCTCAACGCCACGCTCATCCGGCTGGACGGTATAGATGGACTGGATGCCGAGGAAAACGAGGACGACAAGAACGAGAATCGCAACCGCGCCACCGTTGAAGCCACCCGGCAGGACATTCTTGAAACGGTCCTGACTGCGCCGGATGATCTCTTCCAGATCAGGTGGGCCGCCATTGTTGCCGCCACCGCCGCCGCGAGGCCGGTTAGGCCCCTGTCCCCACGGGCCGCCACCGCCACCCTGGTTGTTTCCTCCACCGCCGCCGCCCCAAGGGCCGCCGCCGCCATTCTGATTGCTCCAGGGCATCAATACCTCTTTATAAAAGCCTCTCCCGGTTCCGTTCGAAAGCGATTGCTCGCGTGCGGCGGGAATATCGACCCGTTATAAGAAGGAGAAGCGTCCGTTTCAACGCAGAGGTGGTAACTAAATACCCAATCGCGGTAAATAGTTCACTTTGACGCGGCTCTTCGCAAATAAGTGGTGAACAGAACCGGATAATTGTCCCTTTCCCCTGCGGGAACGGCATTCTCGTCGATTTTTTCAAAGATGTCAGGATCGATATCCGGAAAAAAAGTGTCGCCATCAAGCTTTACCGCCACATGGGTGACGGAAAGTTGATCGGCAAACGGCATCGCCTGACGGTAAATTTCCCCGCCGCCGGCCACAAAAACCTCATCCACGCCCAGTTCCGCGGCCTTGTCTTTGGCAAGCTTCAAAGCCTCTTCCAGCGACGAGACGACATCCACCCCATCCGGCCTGTAATCGGCATTGCGGCTGACGATGATATGCGGGCGGCCCGGCAAGGGGCGCTCGCCGACAGACAAAAACGTCTTGCGGCCCATGATGAGCGGCTTGCCCATCGTCATCGCCTTGAAGCGCTTGAGATCGGTGGAGAGCTTCCACGGCATGTCGAGATCACGGCCGATGACGCCGTTTTCCGACACTGCAACGATGATGGTGACACGCGCCTCGCTCATACCGCGATCGGTGCCTTGATGCTTGAATCGGCCTCGTAATTCTCAAGCGTAAAGTCTTCGAACTTAAAGCCGAAAAGGTCCTTCACATCAGGGTTGAGACGCATCGTCGGCAGGGCCTTCGGGGTGCGCGTCATCTGCAGCCGTGCCTGTTCGAAATGATTGGCGTAGATATGTGCGTCACCGAGTGTATGGACAAAATCGCCCGGTTTCAGACCTACGACCTGCGCCACCATCAGCGTCAGCAGCGCATAGGATGCAATGTTGAACGGCACGCCGAGGAAGATATCGGCCGAGCGCTGATAAAGCTGGCAGGACAATTTGCCATCCGAAACATAGAACTGGAACAGGCAATGGCAGGGCGGCAGCGCCATTTCGTCCACCAGCGCCGGGTTCCAGGCTGAAACGATGTGGCGGCGGGAATTGGGATTGGTTTTCAGCGCCTCGATCAAAAGCGCGATCTGGTCGATATGACGGCCATCCGGTGCCGGCCACGAGCGCCATTGCGCACCATAGACGGGGCCGAGATCACCATTTTCATCGGCCCACTCATCCCAGATGGAAACGCCATTCTCCTTGAGATAGGCGATATTGGTGTCGCCCTTCAGGAACCACAGCAGTTCGTGGATGATGGAGCGCAGATGCAGCTTCTTGGTGGTGAGGACCGGAAAGCCTTGCGAAAGATCGAAACGCATCTGGTAACCGAAGACCGAGCGCGTGCCGGTGCCGGTGCGGTCTCCACGGTCGGAGCCGGTTTCCATCACATGCCGGAGAAGATCGAGATATTGTTTCATGCGTTCTGCCGCCGATTCCCTGATATCAGGAGAATATAATAGCACAGGGCGGCAGAACCAATCACCTAATGCGGGCTTATCCCCGCCTCAAATCAAAGCGACTGGAGTTTGCCCAGTTCCTTGGCCACCAGATAATAGAAGGTCACGCGCGACTTGGAGCGGTCCGCAGCCATGGCTTTCGCAGTGGCGTCGATCGCCTTGTCGGCGCTATCGTCGGTCACGCCGAGCTTCTTGCCGCACCAGCTTGCCTTGACGCGCGCAAGCTCTTCCGGATCGGAAGCGGACACCAGCGATGAATCCCGGTTGCGCAACGCAATGCCGAGATGCTTGACGATTTTGCCAACGATGGCTTCGTCGGCTGCCGCATCGTATTTCTTCACATCTGCGAGATAGTCGGTCATATCAACTCCTTCGTGTGTCCCCGGCGCCACGTTGCTTCTGGTGACCGGTTGCACGGAGAATGTGACAGCAATCTCTCGTCGTCAAGAATTGTCTAAATTGTCAACGTCAAACACGAAACCTTTTCATGGAATTGTCATAGCCCCCCTTTTCTCCGCCGGGCGAAACGCCTATATGAGCTTTGCCGGGGCAACCCGGCTATGGCGATAAACGGTCGGTGTAATAAACCTATTGGACCCGGGGGCGGTACCCGGCGCCTCCACCAAAAACCGGCGGACTTCTTTTAAGGGAAGGCCGGCTTTTGATGGGGGCGAAATAGGATCGACAAGGGCGTAAAGATCGAACTTTTGCTCGGCATGATACCGCCGTTATCGGGTCACAAGTGTAGTTGCAAACGACAACAACGCTAAGGAATACGCTCTCGCTGCCTAATGGCGGTGCGGGAATTCCGCTCTAAGTCCTTACGGTTAGCCCCGTAAGGCGGGGTTCGGAGGTACCTGGCAACAGAAACCTCCACCTTCTCCATTTTGCCTGAATTGGTTATATGATAGCTGACTTGCGAACGGCATCGGCTTTTCCGTTGCTGCCGTTCGGGACATTGCGTATACTTGGGTAACGCGCAGCCGTCTGGATCGAGTTCGATCTCCGGTTCAGGATTGCGCAAAGATTCAAAGTGTTACAGCGTCCTTGGCGCGCAAGACGCGCAGCGCATTAAAAGACGTTCGAATAAGGGAAAGACAGGACCGCATGGGGCAGGATCATATCCGTTACGACATTCTCGCACAGGATGCCCTTCGCGGCGTTATTCGTAAGGTTTTGGGTGAAGTGGCCGCAACCGGCCGCCTGCCCGGCGACCATCATTTCTTCATCACATTCCTGACCGGCGCGCCGGGCGTGCGGATTTCCCAGCACCTCAAGTCGAAATATGCCGAGCAGATGACCATCGTTATCCAGCACCAGTTCTGGGATATGAAGGTAACGGAAACCGGCTTCGAAATCGGTCTGTCCTTCTCCGATACGCCTGAAAAGCTGGTTATCCCTTATAACGCCATTCGCGGTTTCTACGATCCTTCCGTCAATTTCGAACTTGAGTTCGACGTGCCCCTGGCCGATGAAGAAGAGATGGAAGAGGCCGAAATCACCGCCTATCCCGTTTCCAACGAGGCAAAGCCCGCTTCCACCTCCGACGCCCCCAAGGCCGGCGAGGAAAAGAAGGAAGGCTCCGTCGTTTCGCTGGATGCCTTCCGCAAGAAGCAATAACGGCCTTTCTTCCGCCACCCGAAACCCAAGGAGACATATCCGCATGGCCGCCGATATCGTCAATCTGCGTCAGTTTCGGAAGCAGAAAGCCCGCAACGAAAAGGAAAAACAGGCGGAACAGAACCGCCTGTCCTTCGGCCGCAGCAAGACCGAAAAAAATCTGACATCGGCCCTCAATGAGAAAGCTGAAAAGGCGCTCGATCAAGGGCGGCTCGAAAAGGGTGATGGCGGGGCCGACAGGGACTGACGATCGGACCTGCCGCAGCCAACTCCCCGCAAAATCGGAAATCAATCGCAAAACAGAGGCTTGCCGGCGAAACATGATTCAGATTTCCAGCCGGAGGCCGATCTGATGATCCGCAAGCACTCAGCAACATTACACGGCCACCGCACCAGCATTTCACTTGAAGATGCCTTCTGGGAAGAACTGAAGACGATTGCCGAAAAGCGCAAGATCAGCTTCGCTGCCCTGCTTGCGGAAATTGATGATAACCGGCCCGTCGACAGCAACCTGTCCTCGTCTTTGCGCGTTTATGTGCTGAACTGGCTGAAGACCAGATAATCTTTCCGTCCAGCCAACGACATGGGCGCCGCCCTGATATGCCGGCCCACAGACTACAAACATTCGGGCCGAAAAACTCGTAACGTCGCGAAAGCATTCATTAAACATTAGCAGCCTAATCTGCGCTGCAAGGCATTCCCGTATTGCGTAGCCTTGTTTTCAGTCTTTGTTTCATAACTTTCCAATCCACACATCCGCCACGAGGCGACCCATGGTTTCTGCCGTTTCGGGAACAAGCATTGCTGTTTCCGTCCTTTCTTCTTCATCCACCTCCTCTTCAAGCGTTTCCGAGCTGAAATCGCAGATTGCCGAAAAACAGTCGGAGCTGGCCCAGACCACCGAAGCGAAAGCCCAGGAGGAACTGAAGAGCGCCATCGCCTCGCTCAAGGCTCAGCTTGAGGCTCTCGAAAACAGCGCTGACAAATCGGCAGCTTCAGGCGACAGCGCGGATAAGCCCAGCCTGTCGGGAGAGAGCAGCAGGATTGGCACGAAAAACTTCGATGCCGACACGCCCTTCGGCGAACGAGAGAGCTGGATTTAATCGGCTGCCGGATAACTCTGGAAAGACCGCCAAAAACACGGGTATCCAGACCGCACCAACATTTGTCCTGAGACGATGTCACCAGCCGTTACCAGACACCCCTCCTCTGACTTGACCCGAAGTTTCGCAACCGGGCGCGACGATGGCCATAGATCCCGGGAAAGGGAATGAACCCGTTTTAGGGTGCCAGCCTCCACATCCTGCAAATCTGAAGGCGATCCACCTCCACTTTTCAAACAAGCTATGGATTGGCCGGCGCGTTTTCCGGCGCCAGGTCGCGGATCGCATTTTCCGTCGGTGGCACGACCAGAATCGGCGCCGATTGCCGCTCGGGCACGGGTTGCTGCTGTTGCTGCAGCAACCGCTCCTGCTGTTCTTTCTCCTGGCGAAGACGCTCCTCGGCCGCAGCCTTCAGCCGCGCCTCCTCTTCCGCCTTCGCTTTGGCTTCCGCTTCTGCCCGTTCCTTTTCAGCCTGCCGCTCAGCCGCCTGGGAGCGGTAAAGCGCCACTTCGCGGCGCAGGCGCTGCTTTTCAAGAACGCTGGCCTGCATGGCCTCCACCCGACGGCGCTCCTTTTCGAAAGCCCTGAGCGACAGGTAATTGCTGAGTGTCGAAACATCGATCGTCAAAGCCGGTGCCGCCAGCGGGCCATTATAATTCAGGCGTAGAGACGGCTCAGCTCCGGCAACCGCTTCGGTGCCGGGATTAAAGAGAAGATCGAGATCACCATTCAAGGTCGATGCGGCAATATCCACCGTCGCATCACCGGCAAGCGTCACCGGATCGATCCCGGCGCGCAGATTCTGGAAATGAAGCGCACCACCATTCAGCGAGAACGGCAGGGCCACATCGCCAAGCCCGATTTCACCCTGCCACAGGTTCTGGTCCACCAGCGGCCGAACTTTGGGCGCATCGATAGGCTGCTGCAAACCATCCGCCGCCTGAAGGATCGGCGGCAGCGCGGCGGGATTGAGCCCCTTCAGCACCAGGCCGCCGGCACGGATTTCACCTGAACCACCCGCCGATTTCAGAATTTCGCCGACACTCTTGCCCGTCGATTCAGCCGTCAGGTCGATGGCAATTCGGCCGGTCGCCACAGGCCCATTGGCGTTCGCCCACAGGATAGGCTCCGGATTGGCATCGGCCACCGCGATCTTGGTGCGGAAAATCCCCGCCCCTTCACCCGTGGACATGGCAAGCCGGCCCGTCAATTTGCCGCCCATGAAGCCGCCCGTGACCTCATCGAGCGAAAGACTGCCCGAATCATGCGTCACCTTGGCCGCCAGACCCGTGATCGTGCCGAAGGGACCCGCTTCGAAGTTTTCCGCCTTCAGCGACAGTGAGGCCTTGAGCTGTGGGAAAGCCGCCATGGCCAAAGGCTTGGCGTTGAGCGCGCCATTTTCCGGGTCAATCACCGGGCCGTAGATCGCATCCCCCAGCCAGGCGAGATCGGCGGTCCTGACCGACAGATCACCGCTGACGGGATAAGGCGCGGCGCGCTGAACCGCGAGATTGCCGGAGAAGGGATTGCCACCCACCTGCCCGCCAACCGAGGAAAAAGCGATCTTCTGCGCATCGACCGCCACTTTCGCATTGGCCTTCACAGCCATGCCGCCGCCGAGTTGCGGCAACCCTACCGCATTCATGATGAGATATGGCTCGATATCAGCACTCTCGAGCGCCACATCCGCGCTGCCCTCACCGAAATTGGCGGCAGCAACGGCAAAGGAGCCGCTCATCGAAAAATGCGTACGCTCCGTTGAGAAGCGGATATCGGTCTGGGCCGGCGAACCGAGCGTGCCATTGAGCTTGACGGAAAGAAGCCCCTCGCCATCCGCATCGAACGGCAGCGGATCAAGCCCCGCCTGCCCGAACAGGATGGCTGTCGACTGGTTTTTCAACACCGCTTCCAGCGACATCGCCGTATCATCGGTGATCGACAGGAAATCCGGCATCTTGGCAACGGCCGACAGGCGGCTGCCGTTGACGGTGCCTGATACGGCCACATTGGCCCCGCCATTTTCACTGTTCACCGAAACATCTACGGCAAGATCGGAATTGGCGTACCAGGGCGCGCTGGCGGCCAGACGGCTGAGGAAGGGGTGGTTGGGCAATTTCTGCTGCAGCATTGTAAAGAACGGCTGCATATCCGGAGCATGCAGGTTTACCGTGCCCTTGCCCGCATATTTCAGCAACGAACCCTGCAACTGCCCTCTGGCCTTGACCTCAGCGCCGGCAATATCGCCGGCCGTCATGTTTTCAAGCGTCAGAACACCACCGGCCATGGTGAAGGCGGTCTCGACATGATTTGCGGTCACGCCGGCCATGTTGAACCGGTCGGCCTTGAACTTGGCGTCGATGCGATGATCGAGAACCGAGCTTCCGACCTGATCGCCCAGCGCCAGACTACCGAGCGCCTTCAGCGCATCGAGATCGATTTCATTGCCGGCAAGATCGATGGAGAGATTGGAAGTCTTGCCATCCGAGCGCCGCTCCAGTTCGCCCTTCAGCGAAGCGTCGCCGATGGCAAGCTCGAGATTGTTGAAACGCTGGTTGAGCGTCGTCAGCGAGACATCGGCGGAAAAACCGGCCGCATTCAGCTGCCGGATCGCCGGATCGACGGAACCGGAAAGCCAGTTGGCAAGCCCCGACGGCTGGTTGGAGGCGAGAAGCAGATTGCCGTTGAAGGCCGGGCCACCAAGCAGTGTCAGCGAGCCCTTGGCTTCCAGCTGCGTCCTGCCGGGCAGCGTCGCAACCGCATTCACCACCTGCCAGCCGCTGCCATCAGGGCGCACATCCAGCCTGATGTCACGGATGGTCGTATCGTCGGAAACCAGCGCGGGAAGGCTGATGCTGGCCTTGCCCGGCACCTGTGGCACGGGAATGCGCGCCACCATGGCCGCAAAGGCCTCGATGCGCTGGCGCACGGAGGCGGTGGGCTGGCGCGAGGTCTTGCCCGTTTGTACGACGGGTGGCGCAAAGCGGGCAACATCGATCTGCTGGCCATCCGCCGTCAGCAGGAATTCCGGCTTCGCACCGGTATCCAGCGTCGCCTCGCCGGTCACGACGTAAGGGTTTTCGCTGCCGCCGAGTTCCATGCGGTAGCTCGATATGCGCACGCTTTCATTGGTCAGCTCGAAACTGCCGCGTGTACGCGGCGAGGAAAACAGCGACTGTCCGGCCTGTTTCTGCTTTTCGTCTTCCCGGAAGCTGAAAGCGAAGGAACCGCTATAGGCAGGCTTCCCGGCCGTTGCAGCAATCGCGCCGTCCAGATCGACCTCGACCGGATGTTCATCCGGCACAACCCGCACCCTGAGCCCCATGCGGCCAGCGGCATAATCGGGTTCGCTGCTGGAGAGGGAGAAAGAGCCCGGATGTCCATCAACGGCAGCACGCCCTTCCGCCTTCCACGGCCCGGCCAGCGAATTGGCGGACATGTCGGCGTTAAGGCCGGTCACGACACGGTTGCGACCGGATTGCTCATCGATGAATTCGATCTGTCCGCCTTCGATCTGCACGCTTTCCAGAACCACGGTGCGGGCGGGAATTTCCGCCCGGCTGCCACGCATCCAGTCCAGCGTGCCGTCCTTCAAAAGCCTGATCTTGGCCTTGGGCTCCTCTATGCGCATGTCGAAGATGCGCGCCTCGCCGGAAAGGAAAGGTGCTAACTCGGCATCCATGGAAAAACGCGCGACCTGGATGAGCGGCGAACCATCCGCATCCGTTCCGGCGCGCACATCATGCAGCGTTACCGAAGGGAAAGGCAGGATACGCGCCTCGACCCGGCCGTGCACCACCACCTTCTTGCCCAGAATGCGGCTCGCCTGATCTTCAAAATCGCGACGGAAATCCGTCCAGTCGACGAAATAGGGAATGAGCAGCGCCGAAAACAGCACCAAGGCCAGCAGTCCGCCCAGAAAAACCAGAATACGCCCGAGCACTGACCTGCATCTCCCTTCGCGAACGCTGCAAACCTATTCTTTTCTGCCTTAACGGCAAGCAGCCTTTTGTACCAATCAAATGTGAGAATGATCAGACAAGCCGGAACAACTTGCCCGGATTGAAAATGTTATCCGGATCGAGCGACGTTTTGATGGCACGCATCACATCCAGCGCATTTCCTGCTTCTTCGGCCAGAAAACTCATCTTGCCTTGACCGATGCCATGTTCGCCGGTGCAGGTGCCGTCCATGGCAATCGCCCGGCGGTTGAGGCGGGCGACAAAAGCCTCGGTTTTCGCGACGCTTTCGGCATCCTTGCCATCGAACAGAATAAGGACATGAAAATTCCCGTCGCCCGCATGGCCGACGATTGGCGCCAGAAACCCGTTTTCAGCAATATCCTGCTGCGTTTCCACCACGCAATCTGCAAGGCGCGAAATCGGCACGCAGACATCGGTGGAAAGCCCGTCAAGATGCGGCGCAAGCGCCCGCGACGCCCAATAGGCATCATGCCTTGCCTTCCACAACTTGTTGCGCTCGGCAGCATCGCCCGTCCAGCGGAAATCGACGCTGCCGCATTCGGCCGCGATTTCAGCAAATTGCTGCGATTGCAGCGCCGCCGTTTTCTCCGTGCCGTGGAACTCCACGAACAGCGTCGGTTTCTCCGCGTAGTTCAGGCCGGAATAGGCGTTGCAGGCGCGCACCTGCACCTCATCAAGCAATTCGATGCGGGCAACCGGAACGCCCATCTGGATCGTCATGATGACAGCGTCGCAGGCTGCCTTGATGCTATCGAAGGTGCAGACCCCGCCGGCGATCTTTTCCGGAATGCCCTGCAGCCGCAGCGTGACCGAGGTGATGACGCCGAGCGTCCCCTCCGCACCGACGAAAAGCCGCGTCAGATCATAACCGGCGGACGATTTGCGCGCTCGGCGTGCCGTGCGGATTTCCTCGCCATTGGCGACGACGGCGGTGACGGCCAGAACATTGTCCTTCATCGTGCCGTAGCGCACGGCATTGGTGCCTGATGCACGCGTCGAGGCCATGCCGCCGATCGAGGCGTTGGCACCCGGATCGATCGGGAAAAACAGGCCGGTATCGCGCAGATAGACATTCAGGTCCTCGCGCGTCACGCCCGGCTCCACCGTCACGTCAAGATCTTCGGCATTCACCTCAATGATGCGATTCATCCGGCTGAAATCGATGCAGATTCCACCGTTGGGCGCATTGACCTGACCTTCCAGCGAAGACCCCGTTCCGAACGGAATGACCGGCACCTTATATTGCGCGCAGACCTTCACCACGGCCTTCACATCATCGGCGCTCTCGGCAAAGACAACGCCGTCAGGCGCCTGCAGGGTCAGATAGGTGGTGGTGTGGCCGTGCTGCTCGCGAAACGCCTTGCCGGTCTGGAGCCTGTCGCCAAGCTGCTGCTTCAACACCGCGAGCGCAGATGCGATACCCTCTTCGTTCCGCTTTCCCGCCACCACATCTTTCAGCGCCATCATCCATCTCCACCGCAACATCTGCCCGTAACGGAGCAGATCCGTTACGAAATTCCGTCAGGTGGTATGGGGTAAGGTTAACGCTTTGTCCAGCATCGCAATTGCGCCGGACGGTAATTGGCGGCAACCGTTTTTTATTCCGCAGCAAGCAGCGGCTTGTCCTCCTCCAGCGCCTTGCGGCGGGCGGCAAGTTCCAGTTCGCGGTGGAGGCGGATTTCCTCATCCGCCTGCGGTTTGGCGAAGCGGGCAATCAGCAGATAGGAGACCGGGGTGATGTAAAGCGTCACCAGAGTCGCAAAACCGAGACCGCCGACGATGACCCAACCGAGCGCGATGCGGGCTTCCGCACCCGCCCCTTGCGCCAGCACCAATGGCACACCGCCGAGAATGGTGGCGATCATCGTCATCATGACGGGGCGCAGACGGATGCTGGTGGCCTTCTCGATGGCTTCGCGCACGGTAGCGCCCTGATCCCGCAGGTGATTGGCGAATTCGACGATCAGGATGCCATTCTTGGCCATGACACCGACAAGCAGCACGAGGCCGATCTGGCTATAGACGTTGAGGCTGGACCCGGTGACCAGCAGCGCGATGACCGCGCAGGCAAGGCCGAGCGGCACCGTCGACATGATGATGACCGAACTCAGCACACTTTCGAACTGCGCAGCCAGCACGAGGAAGATGATGGCGATGGCAAAACCGAAGGTCAGCAACATGCCGCTCGAATTTTCCTCAAGCGTCGCCGCTTCACCGAGCGGCAGCAGGCGGGCGCCAGGCGGCATTACCGATTGTGACAGCTCATTCACCTTTTGAAGGGCCTCACCAAGCGAAACGCCATCCTTGAGGTTGGCGGTGAAGCCGACGGAGGCAAGCTGCTGCTCGCGGTTCAGCTGCGGGGCAACCGCATTTTCCTTGAGTGTGGCAATGACCGACATCGGCACGATCTTGCCGTCGCCCGTTTTCAGGAAGACGTTTTCAAGATCGGTCGGATCGTTGATCGGCCGGGTAGACGATAGCAGCCGTACGGGGATCGCATCGCCATCCACGAAGACGTCGACGATCGAGCGCCCTTCCAGCAACGACTGCATGGCGCGCGACAGGCCGGTAATGTCGATCCCGAGATCCGACGCACGCTCGCGGTCGATGGAGACGGAGATCTGCGCCTGATTGGGTTCATTGTCGAAGCGCGGCGTGTCGAACAGGCCGCTTTCCTCCATCGAAAGCAGCAATTTCTGCGTCGCCGCCGTCAGCGCCGCATAATTGCTGCCGACCATCGCCATCTGCAACCCGTTGCCGGCGCCGCGAATTCTGAGGCTGTTCGGCTGCATCGCATTGCCGCGCAGCGCGGGCACCCTGTTGGCGGCGGAAGTGACATCTGCGGCGATCTGGTTCTGCGTACGCTCGCGGTCTGCCCAGGGGGCGAGCGTCAGCACCATGAAGCCGGTATTGGACGAACCGTTCATGCCGGTGATGGAGTAGATATTGCGGATTTCGCCACTGTCGCGCAGCGGCTGCAGGTTTTCCTCGATCCGCTGCAACTGGTCGCGGGTATATTCAAGGCTGACACCCTGCGGCGCGGTCACCCGCATCATAATCGAGGCGCGGTCCTCGCGCGGCGTCAGCTCATTCTGGATCATGCCGAAGGCGATCCACGACAGGCCGGAGAAGATCAACGCCACGACGATGACGATCAGCGGATTGTTGAGGCAGGCGGAAAGCGTCGACTTATAGGTGGAGGCAAAGACATTGCCGAACCAGGCAAGCGGTCCCGCCGGTTCCTTCAGCCCCTCCTTCAGCATGCGCGAAGCCAGCATCGGGCAAAGCGTCAAGGCCACGATCGAGGACAAGCCCACCGCGAAGGCCAGCACGAAGCCGAATTCGCGGAACAGGCCGCCAAGCTGGCCCGGCAGGAAGGAAAGCGGAATGAACACGGCGGCAAGCGTCGCCGTCGTTGCGATAACCGCGAAGAAGACTTCCTGCGTGCCGAGAACGGCAGCGGCCCGCGGCCCCATGCCTTCCGTGCGGCGGCGCACGATGTTTTCAAGCACCACGATGGCGTCATCAACCACCAGGCCGGTCGCCAGAACGATGGCGAGCAACGTCAGAATATTGACCGAAAAGCCGACCATATAGATCGCGACAATGGTGCCGATCAGCGCCACCGGCATGGTGATTGCCGGAATGAGTGTGGCGCGCCAGTCGCGCAGGAACAGGTAAAGCACCACGACGACGATAAGCGCGGAGAGTCCAAGTGCCAGCTCAACCTCGTGCAGCGCGCCTTCGATGAAGACGGCGTCATCGCTGGTGATGACGACACGCGTACCATCAGGCAGGTTGGCCGACATGGCATCGACAGCGGCCTTCACGCCCGTGGAAATACTGAGCGTGTTCGACTGCGCCTGGCGGATGACGCCGAGACCGACGCCCTGCACGCCATTGGAACGCAGCGAGGTGGATTCATCATCCGCCCCCAGCATGACGGTCGCGACGTCCCTGAGGCGAATATTGTTCTTGATCAAAAGATTGGAAAAATCTTCGGGCTTCGTCAGGCTGGCCGTGGCGCGCACGACGATATCCTGCGTCGTGCTTTTCAGCGATCCCGCCGGCACGTCGAGGGCCGCGCTCGCCAGCGCGTTGGAAACATCGGTGACGGTTAAACCACGGCTTGCCAGCGCCGCCTGATTGAGATCGACGCGAAAAACCTTTTCCTGATCGCCGTAAAGCTCCACATCGGCAACGCCGTCAACGGCGGCCAGACGGTCGATGATTTCGTCATCCACCAGCTTGGTCAGGTCTTCCATGCTGAGCGTGGTCGAGGTGACGGCAAGACGCATGATCGGCTGGCTGTCGGAATCCGCCTTGATGATCTGCGGTTCGTCGGCATCGTCAGGCAGCTGATTGGTGACGCGGCCGATGGCGTCGCGCACGTCGTTGGCGGCGACAGCCAGATCGACATTGTCGCCGAATTCCAGCGTCACGCGGCTTGTGCCGAATTGCGAATTGGAGGAGATGGACTTGACGCCGCTGACACGTGCCACCGCACCTTCGATGGTCTGCGTCACTTCCTGGTCGATTGTTTCCGGCGCCGCCCCGTCATAGGTGGTCCTGACGCTGATGATCGGCCGGTCGACATCCGGCAATTCGCGCACTTCGACACCAACCAGCGCGGCAAGGCCGGCGACGACCAGCAGCGTGTTGAGAACCGCCGCCAGAATGGGCCTGCGGACGAACAATGCCGTAAAGGCGAGCTTGGAATCCTTAACCGAAGGCGGCGGTGTCGTCATTGGCTGGCAACCTCCTCAGGCTTCGGCTGATTGCCGACGCGGACCGCGCCGCCTTCTCTCACACGTTGCAGACCCTCGATCACGACGGGCTCACCCTCCGCCAGTTCCGCCTTGACGAGAACGGCGTCGGGGTTGCGCTGCACGATCTGCACCCGCACCTTGTTCGACTTGTTGTCGGTAACGCGCCAGACATAGGAGCCTTCCGCATCCCACTGCACGGCAAGCGGGTCGACCGAAGCATAGGTTTCCCCGGCAAAACGCATGGTGACGCCGAAGGACATGCCTGCCCTCAGCTCGTCTTTCTCATTGCCGAACTTCGCCCGGATGCGGATCGTGCGGCTTGCCTCGTCAACACGGTTGTCGACGGCCTCGATCTCACCCTTGAAAGTCTCGCCGGGCCGGGAAATCGACGTCGCCTCCACCGGCATGCCGACCTTGATCGCGGTTGCGAAGCGCTCGGGAGCCCAGAAATTGACAAGAATTTCGGATCGGTCGTCGATGCTGACGATGGTCGATTGCGTGGTGACGTTGTCGCCGATATTGGCGGCAACGATGCCCGCCACACCTTCGATCGGCGCGACGATGTCGCGACGCTTGAGATTGAGTTCGGCCGTGCTCAGCGCAAGCTTGGCAGCCTCTTCGGCAATCTGCGCATCCAGCACATCAAGGCGGGAAACGGATTTCAGGTTCTTGTAGGAATTGGATTTTTCAACCGCGCTGCGCAGCGTGACCTGCGCCTTGTCACGCTCGATCACCTGCTCCTCATCGTCGAGCCGCGCGAGCACCTGCCCCTTCACGACGCGGGCACCGGAGGAGGTGCGGATTTCCGAAAGCGTGCCGGAGGCCTGCGGCATGACGACGACCGACTGGATCGCCTCGCCATTGCCAATGGCATTCAGCCGGTCATTGACCGTACCTTTTTTGACGGGAGCCATGACCACAAGAGTGGCGTTGCCGTTGCGACGCGCGCCGCCGGCATTCTGGCCCGCTGGCGTGCTGGAGGTTCCGGCACCGGATGCGGCAACCTCGATCGCACCGGCCGGCATTTTGCCAAGCCCGATGGCAGCGAGAACATTGCGGGCTTCGGGCGAATAAAAGCCCCAGAGACAGAGCCCCGCTCCCACCACGGCAACACTGACACCCACCTGTTTCCAGACCCGCATATATTTCTCCGGTTGATCCGCGCAGTAAAATGGAGTTCCAAACCGAACGCCGTTGGAACGTGCAAAGTATTCCCGCTTGCCTTGACGAAGGCAACGCACAAAACCGTTCCTTACATAATTGTAATTTGTGATGAATTTTCGTCGGGACGCATGGCGCAACCGTTTCTGTCGCGAATCTCCGCTGATCGGTTACTCTAAAAGCCGAAAACCATTCCCGGAGGAAGCCATGAGCACGGTGACGAAAGCCGAAAATCCCGAAGCCGACCCACGCGTCAAAGCAGTGTTCGATGATATCCGCACCACCCGCAAATCGGATTTCATCAACAATATGTGGCTATACCTCGCCTTCGATCCCGATCTACTGGAAAACACCTGGGCCGAGGTCAAGGCGGTGATGGCGACGCCCTCGGCGCTCGATCCCTTGGTCAAGGAAATGCTCTATATCGCCGTTTCCGTAACCAATGGCTGCTCCTATTGCGCTCATTCCCACACGGCGGCCGCAAAAGCCAAGGGCATGACCACCGAACAACATGCCGACCTGATGCGCATTATCGCGCTTGCAGCCAAGACCAACCAGCTTGCGGTGGCGCTGCAAGTGCCCGTTGACGCTGCTTTCGATGCCGACAGAGGGGCTTGAGACGAAGAAAATGCCTTGGAATAGGCGTTTTGACTGACGATACCGGAATAAAAGCAGAACGCGGTTCTGGCCTTTATATCCCGAATCACTACATTGGGCCGCATGAGCAACAGTTTCGACGATATGCCGTTCTTCGATGAAGAACCCGCCGCACCGCGCAGGGCAACGAACAATGCCCCTTCGGAAAACGGCGGCGGGCTTGGCATTGCCGCCCGCGCCATGGCGGCGCGCGATCAGGCGCGGCCAGCACCTGACTATCTGTCCGGTCTCAACCCGGAACAGCGCGATGCCGTGGAAACGCTTGACGGACCCGTTCTGGTTCTCGCGGGCGCCGGCACCGGCAAGACCCGCGTTCTGACGACCCGCATCGCCCATATTCTGGAGACCGGCCGCGCGTGGCCGAGCCAGATTCTCGCCGTGACCTTCACCAACAAGGCCGCCCGCGAGATGAAGGAGCGTATCGGTGTTCTCGTCGGCGGTGCTGTCGAGGGCATGCCCTGGCTCGGCACCTTCCACTCCATCGGCGTCAAACTCCTGCGCCGCCATGCCGAACTCGTCGGTCTGAAGTCGGATTTCACCATTCTCGATACCGACGACGTGGTGCGGCTGATCAAGCAGCTCATCCAGGCCGAAGGTCTTGATGACAAGCGCTGGCCCGCCAAACAATTCGCCGGAATGATCGACGGCTGGAAGAACAAGGGCCTGACGCCGCCGGATATTCCGGAAGGCGACAGCCGCGCCTTCGCCAACGGCAAGGGCCGCGAACTCTATACCGCCTATCAGAACCGGCTGAAAACGCTGAACGCCTGCGATTTCGGCGATCTTCTGATGCACCCGATCAGCATCTTCCGCCGCCACAGCGATATCCTGAAAGAGTATCACCAGAAGTTCCGTTACATTCTGGTGGACGAATATCAGGACACCAATACGGCGCAATATATGTGGCTGCGGCTTCTCGCCCAGCGCGCCAAGGGCGAGCCACAGAACGTCTGCTGCGTTGGCGACGACGACCAGTCGATCTATGGCTGGCGCGGCGCCGAAGTGGACAATATCCTGCGTTTCGACAAGGATTTCCCCGGCGCCAAGGTCATCAAGCTCGAACGCAACTACCGCTCCACCGAACATATTCTCGGCGCGGCCGGCCATCTGATCGCCCATAATGAGGGCCGTCTCGGCAAGACGCTGTTCACCGAACGCAGCAGCCCTGACGATGAAAAGGTCGTGGTCCATGCGGCCTGGGATTCCGAAGAGGAGGCCCGCGCCGTCGGCGAGGAGATCGAGCAGCTCCAGCGCAAGAACCACAAGCTGAACGACATGGCCATCCTCGTTCGCGCCTCCTTCCAGATGCGCGAGTTCGAAGACCGGTTCGTCACGCTTGGTCTCAATTACCGCGTCATCGGCGGCCCGCGCTTTTATGAGCGCCTCGAAATCCGCGACGCCATGGCCTATTTCCGGCTGGTCTGCCAGCCTGCCGACGATCTCGCCTTCGAGCGTATCGTCAATACACCCAAGCGCGGCCTTGGCGATACGACGATCCGCAATCTGCATGACTATGCCCGCGCCCGCGATATTCCGATGCTGGCGGCCGCGGCCGATATTATAGAAACCGACGAGCTGAAACCGAAGGCGCGCAAGGCGCTGTTCGACGTGGTACAGGATTTCCGCCGCTGGCAGGGTCTGCTGGAAAACACCGAACACACCACGCTTGCCGAGCAGATCCTCGACGAAAGCGGCTATACCGCCATGTGGCAGGCCGACAAGACGGCGGAAGCCCCCGGGCGGCTGGAGAACCTGAAGGAGCTCATCCGTTCGATGGAATCCTTCGAAAGCATGCGTGGATTTCTGGAACACGTCGCACTCGTCATGGACGCGGAACAGAATGCGGAACTGGATGCCGTGTCCATCATGACGTTGCATTCCGCCAAGGGTCTGGAATTTGACACCGTCTTCCTGCCCGGCTGGGAAGAAGGCCTGTTCCCGCACCAGCGGGCGCTGGACGAAGGCGGCCGCTCCGGTCTCGAGGAAGAACGCCGCCTCGCCTATGTCGGCATTACCCGCGCCAAGAAGCTATGCCATATCTGGTTCGTGTCGAACCGGCGTATCCATGGTCTATGGCAATCCACCCTGCCCTCACGTTTTCTGGAAGAACTGCCGCCCGCCCATGTGGATGTGGCGGCATCCGACAGCAATTATGGCGGTTATGGCGGACGCGGGGGCTATGGTCAGTCCCGCTTCGACAAGGCGGAACCCTTCGCCAATAATTACTCCACCCCCGGCTGGAAACGTGCGCAGGCCAACAAATCAGATGCCACCCGCGATAATTGGGGCACACGCTCCGGCCATGCGGTCGAGCGGATTGGTTATGGCGAAAGCGGCCCGCGCACCCGCACGATTGATGGCGAGCTGGTGGCCAAATCCGTTGCCGACACACCATCGAAATTTTTTGTCGGTGACCGCGTCTTCCACCTCAAATTCGGTAATGGCAATATCTCCGCCATCGAGGGCAACAAGCTGACCATCGATTTCGACCGCGCCGGACAAAAGCGCGTGCTGGATGGATTTGTGGAAAAGGTTTGATTCGAACGGTTAAGACAGGTTCGAGACAGCTTTTTCCATAGCCCGCGTCATGCCGTTGCAATAAAGAAATTGCTACACGACAGCGAAAACCGGGCGAGAACCGCTTTGCATATTTTACCGAAAAGCCAGCGCAAGCTTGCCGTTTTCCTGATCAACATGGACAGCGCCACGAAGCGCCTTGAGGATATGACTGCCAGGCTCGACGCCATCGGGCTGCAGGCGGAGCGTATCGCCGGCGTCAATGGCCGCGAACTCAATTATCCGGTCCCGGAATTCAGCGAGATTTCCTACATGCTCATGCATGGCCGGCGCACCTCGCCGCCGGAAATCGGCTGTTATCTCAGCCACGTCGCCTGCGCCAATAAATTCATGGATGGCGACGCCGATATCGCGCTCATCCTTGAGGACGACGTGGTCTTCGACAATGATTTTCTGAATGCAATCGATGAGGCGGTGCTGAACGGCGGCGACTGGGATCTGTTGCGACTGACGACGGTCAGCAACGGGCGCAAATTCCCGTTTCGTCCGCTTTCCAATGGCCGCTCACTGGCCATTGCCCTGACACGGGAAAAGGGCTCCGGCGCTTATCTCGTCAACCGCCGCGCCGGAAAATGGATATCGAAACTGATCCCCATGCGGCTGGCTTATGATATCGCATTCGATCTGGAATATCTCGCGGGGCTGAAGGGGGCTTTCATCTACCCGCTCTGCGCCACGCAGGATGCGGATGGTGAGAGCCAGATCCAGAACAATCTGCGCATTTACCGCCTGCCGCGCTGGCGTTATTTCACCGTGCTGCCCTACCGCGCGTATCTGGAAACCAGCCGTTTTCTTCTCCGCGGCCTCCGCTTCGCCATCGCCAAGCTGAGTGTCGCGCTGCAAGGCGGCAAGGGCAAGACTGCTCCCGCCGGCAATTAGACAAGCTGGATCATGCCTCGCCGGGCGTAAAGCCGATGAGATAAACCGCGGCGATCACGGCTGCGAGAATGAAAATCGAAATGACGAAAATCGTCATCCGGTTCAATGGCTTGCGCGTTGTTTTCTTCATGGTGGAATAATGCGGGCGTGCCTTTACTGGTTCCCTGCCAATTTCATATCGCCGCAGCGGGTTGTTCACCCGGCAATCTGTGGGAGAGGTAATCCCGCATCTGGTCCATGGCTTCCTGCCTCGTCAAACCTCCCGATTGCAGGCCCGAACGCAGCCACAGCCCGTCGATCAGCGTGGTAATGCCAAGCGCAACGGCTTCGCACTCCTCTTTCGGCAACAGATGCACCAAAGCGGAGAGAAGGTTGGACCGCATCCGGGCATGGATCACTTTTTGAATACGGGCAAGCTGCGGTTCGCGCGGAACCTCCGCACAAAGCGACAGCCAGGCGTGGCAAATTGACGGCTGAAAGAAGCTTTCGTCAAAATTCCCATCGATAATCGCATCGAGCCGCTCGCGCGGGGTGGTGGCATTGTTGAGGCGCGCCACAACCACCTCCGTCAGCTTTACGTTGGCTTCACGCATCGCATGCTCGAACAATTCCTGCTTGCTGGCGAAATAATGCAGCACGATGCCTTTGGAGGCACCGGCCTGCGCCGCCACCCTTTCAAGCGTCGCCCCCGCCATCCCCTCTTTTTGCAAAACCTCGAACGCTGCCCGCCTCAACTCGGCCCGGCGGATATCGCTTATTTTGGTCAGTCGCATTTCAGTCTCCTTGCAGAGAGAAATATTGACAAGTTTTCCGCAAAGATCAATTATTGCCCAATGGGTCAATATAATGACCATAAAGACAAAGTGGGTGAGCGATGCAAAAATGGCTTGGATTACTGTCGGCGGCGGCACTTCTGGCGAGCGTGGAGACATCAGCTGCGGAAGCCGAATCGTGCAAGGTCGTGCGTCTGGCCGAGCCGGGCTGGAATGATCTGGCTTTTACGACCGGCATCGCCATGTCGCTTTTGAGGACGCTCGGATACGAACCGCAGAGCCAGCTTCTCGGCATCGACGTCATCTACACCAGCCTGAAAAGCAAGGATCTCGACGTCTTTATGGGATATTGGGATCCGGCGATGGTGAATTACTACAAGCCGTACAAAGAAGACGGATCGGTAGAAAAAGTCCGAACCAATCTGGTCGGCGCCAAATACACTTTCGCGGTCCCGACCTATGTTTGGGAAGCGGGCGTCAAGGATTTTTCCGACCTGCAAAAATTTGCCGACAAGTTCGACAGGAAACTCTACGGCATCGAACCGGGCTCCAATCAGTTGATGCTGGACGCCGTCAAAGACCCTTCGCTGGGCCTTCAGGACTGGGAAGTGGTCGAATCAAGCGAACAGGGAATGCTGTCGCAGGTGACCCGTTTTGCTCGCAACAAGTTCTTCATAGTTTTCCAGGGGTGGGCTCCGCACCCGATGAACAGCAAGTTCGACATCAAATATCTGACTGGTGGCGACAAGTTCTACGGTCCGGACTTCGGTGCCGCCACAGTCGATACGCAGGTGCGCAAAGGCTACCTGCAGGAATGCCCCAATGTAGCCAGGCTGCTCGAAAATCTAGCCTTCGACGTAGACTACGAAAACAAGGGCATGGACTACATCATGAATGGCAGCATGGCGCCGGAAGACGCGGCGACACAGGCCATCAAGGACGAGCCACAACGGCTGGATGCCTGGCTGAAGGACGTATCGACATTCAAGGGACAGGATGGTCTTGCCGCCGTCAAAACGGGGCTCGGCTTATGACATCAGCCTTTTTTGACGATTGGGAGAAGCGCAAGCAATATGTCGAATTGCCGCTTGGTCGCCGAATAGGGTTCATAGACAGTGGCGGACCCGGCCCGGTGCTTCTGATGTTGCACGGCTTTTCCGACACAAGCCGCAGTTTTTCCATGCTGGAGCCCTATTTCCGTGAATACAGGCTCATTGTTCCGGACTTGCCCGGACATGGAGTCTCTTCCCTCGGACGAGGCCTCAATGTCGCGGATTTCGCCGAAACGATCGATCATTTTCTGACGCTCATGGGCGTTTCACGGATATTCTTGCTCGGCCACTCCATGGGCGCGATGACCGCGATCGAACTTGCCGCCCGGCGCGGTGACGCAATCCGGGCTCTTGCCCTCATTTCAGCAACCGTTGAACCGGATTTTGGTCCGGAAAGTCAGTTGACCAAAGACATTCTCGCCCTTCGAGACCCGATCAGGCCCACCGCAGGTTTTCTTCACGACTGGTACTCCTGTAGTCAGCCAGTGGATTTTGGCTTTCTATCGAAAATGAAACAGGCTGCGGCCAACATGCCCGCCGCAATCTGGCATGGGGTGCTGAGAGGCTTTGCCGACACAAATCTGCATCACAGCGCTTCCAGAATTAAAAAACCGGTATTCTGCATTGCCGGTTCGGAAGACCCTCTCTTCGGAGAAACACATCGTCAACAACTGCTCGAGGCCTTCCCCGAGGCTCGAACCATCACCCTTGCTGGCCATGGCCACAATCCACATTGGGAAGACCCGCAGGGTGTATCGGCGCTGATTGCGGATTTTTTTGCCGATGTGATGTCGGACGTCAGCCATTCGTGATGCCGAACGCTAACATGCGGAAGAACGCCGAAGCGTTTGGGGGGCCCATGATGTTAGAAACGCCAAACAAATCGATTTCGATTTATAGACCGATACTGTAACGCTTCGTTATATCATCATATTTCGGCCCGTTATGACAGACACGACGCATCCTCGCCTTAACCCACTGCATCTTGCCGCCGCCTTCGCCAGCGGTTGCCTTCTGACCCTGATGGTGCATTTCAACGGCCAGCTTGCCCATTACGGCAGCGCGTTGTTTTCATCATGGACGGCGCATGGCACAGGTACGGTGGCAGCGCTGATCTATCTGGCCATCATGCGCCCGAAGAAAAACGCGGGCGCACCGGAAAAACCGAAAGCGCCGCTCTGGGCCTATTGCGGCGGGGTCGTGGGTGCGGCCATCGTCATCCTCACCTCCACCGCCGTCAATTCGCCGCTGGCGCTTTCCGGCACCATCGCGCTGGGTCTCGGCGGACAGGTGATCTTCAGCCTGTTGGCCGATCTTTTCGGCCTCTTCGGCCTGCCGAAACGGCGGCCGGATATGCGGGACATGGCAGCGGTGGCGCTGATCCTCTGCGGCAGCGCACTTATCATTCTTGTCGGGAGAACGGCATGATCGTCTGGATCGCCATGGCCTTTGCCGGCGGCGTCTTCGTGGCGCTGAGCCGCCAGATCAACGGCCGCTTGAGCCTGTCGAACTCACCGCTTATCGCTTCATTCTGGAACCATATCGTTGGCTTTGCCGTGCTGACCGTCATCGGCCTCATCGTCGGCGGCCTCATTCCGCCCGGCGCGGCTGATGCCCCCTGGCTTGCCTTTATCGGTGGGCCGATCGGCGTTGTCTTCATCGCCTCGGGAAGCTGGCTCATCCCGCGCATCGGCGCGGTCAATACCGCACTTCTGGTCATCAGCGGCCAGATGGTGTCAGGCGTTGTGCTCGATCTTTTCAGCGATCATCCGCCGAAAATCTGGGCAAGCGCGCTTGGCATTCTTCTCATCCTCGCCGGCATGGTGCTGACGCAACGGCGCAGCCGTTGATGAAATTCCAATAGCTCAGGAATCGTTGCCGCGCGAGAACATGCTGAGCAGTGTCTTGCCACCACTTTTCCCGCCGCTGCTGGCAAGCGTCGGACGGTTGCCGTTGAGCTTGGGCACCACGACCATGCGCTTGACTTCGCCGCGTTTGAAGGCCGCAAGGAAGCGCGAATAATCCCGGAACACGACACAGCCATTCGATTCGCCGCGTTTCGCCAGCATGTAGGTATGGGCAAGAAGACCATCGCGGCCATGCGGGTTGACGCCGTTTTCCGGTGTCAGGCGAATGGCTTCGACGCCATGAAACCGCGCTTCGCGCATCGTCAGACGATAGCTGGAGGGCGGCGTAGAGCCGCGCATTCTGACGTGAACGAAATCAGGATTGTCGCGCATCTTGCCGATGCCGGAATGCGCTTCCAGCTTCTCGCCATTCGGCATGTGAACCGTTCCGGAGGAAATATCGTAAATCGCCGTGCCATTGCCGCGATCCGGCCACGGAACCGCATCCATCTTGCTCGGCTCGCGCATCGGATTATCAGGCTTTGCAAAGGCGAGCATGGCACCGGTGCTCTGCTTCGGCTGCTGCGGCGCGCGCAGCGGAACAGGCGCATCAAAATCGGGGGCTGAAGCAACGGCAGCCTTGGAAAGGGCGGGACGCGGCGACGGCTCAACCGTCTCGGCCGCCGCCACTTCGGGCCGGAAGCTCGGAAGCGGCACGTCATCAGGAAGCAGGCTGCTCGCCTCTTCCTCGATCTGCGGGCGTGCCAGCGCCACTTCGAATGCTGGATGTTGCGAGGCAGCGCTCTGATAGGCCACATCAGTGGTGCGCCCAAGCGCCGAATCGACGATTGCCGAAGGCCTGAGCGCGGCAAGTTCCTTCACCGTCGCCTGCCCCTTGGCATTCGCCGCCGCGCCAAAACGCTCACGGAATTCCTTAGCGCCGATCTCCGGCATGATGCCGGCAAGGCGAACGGCCTTCTGCGGGCCATGGCTGTGATCGCTCAGACGGGAAAACTTGCGGACGTGAATATCCCGCGCAGTCGCGTGGCCGATCGCCGCCTCGGCGGAATCGAGCCGGGCCACCAGCGTCTTTTCAAATTGCCCGACGCCATGCGAAGCGGCCGCCATGCTGTGCAGCGATGCGAAGGCGGCAAAGGCGAAAAGACCGGCAAAGGCACCGCCGCCGAGCAGCGCGGACATTCGGCCAAGCGAAAAGGATTTGCCTTTCTTGAGGCAGGACGACCCGGCAAGACCGGCGCCATTATAGGCCGCAGCAGAAAACGCCATGATACTCGTTACTCGAACCGTTCACGCACACCCGGCCAATGCCGGTGGGATTTTGGGGCATCCAAAGAGCGGGTGAATACCACGCCGCTTTCGGAACTGACTGGTTCGAAGCATGACGAATTATGGTAACCAAAGTGTTTACGAGTCCCTGCAAAAATACTTCGTTAAGGTCTGCGCATGTCAGGCGAAGGCGAAACGATGACCTGTACGGGAACGGCGTGCACTGCATCGCTCGTCCTGAAAAATGCCCCGCGAGGCGTCATCGGCCGTTAAAGTTTCCGTCGCCGCATCGTCAGGTAAATTCCGACTTGGCCGGAAATTTGCTGTAAATGCGGCAGGACTGCGACGGGACAGGCCGCCGTCATCAACCAGCCACGTGGGCACAAAGGTTGAATGAGTACTTGATCCGCCAAAGCCAGCTTGGCATCCTACTGGCAAAAGGGAGGCATATCATGAAGGCGCTGCTGCTCATCGACATCCAGAACGGCTTCTGCCCGGGTGGCAATCTGGCCGTTGCCGAAGGGGACAGGATCGTACCCGCCGCCAATGCCCTGATTGACAATGGCGGTTATGATCTCATCGTCGCCTCGCAGGACTGGCACCCGGAAAACCATGGTAGTTTCGCGTCCCAGCATCCGGGCAGGAAACCTTTCGACATGGGCGAGCTTTCCGGCAAACCACAGATGATGTGGCCCGACCATTGCGTGCAGGGCACGCAGGATGCGGAATTCCACCCCGATCTGAAGACGGAAGCATTCGACTATATTCAGCAGAAGGGTGAAAACCCCGCCGTCGACAGCTATTCCGCCTTTCGCGACAACGACCAGTTGGCGACGACGGGCCTTGCTGATTATCTGGCCCGTCAGGGCGTGACGCAGCTCGACATATGCGGCCTCGCCACCGATTATTGCGTCAGTTTTTCGGTGCTCGATGCCATCGACATGTTGCCCGGCATCAAGGTCCGTTTCATCGAGGATGCAAGCCGCGGGATCGATCCACAGGGCATAAAGGCCGCGATTGCCGCCATGCGGGAAAAGGGCGCAGCAATCGTCAACAGCCGCGACATATTGCGCGACTGACCGCCGCTTTAACGCAACCTCGGTTTTTCCAGCACGTCGATATCACCGGCCGCGTCCTCAAGACGCCGCAGAATTGCAGCATGTGCATCCTTTAGCCCCTGATTGTAGAAAACATATCCGACCTCCTCGGCCAGAAACTCCACGAAGATTTCCGCCTCAAGAAGGCCCATCTCGGTTTCGGTCTCCCGGGCAAGGTAGTCCTTGATACGCGCGGCCAAGACCGCCTTTTCCTGCTTTTCGAGCATTGATCTTCCATGATGTCACGGTGTGAGTGCGCCGACGAAACCCGATGCGATCTTTCATCCGGCGTTGCCTGTCGGCGTTACCGTAACGGAAGCTTCAAGGGAATCAATCGATCCATTCATGCAATTCGTTTGCCAGCTGGCCGGGACGGCGATAGAGCGGCGGCAAGGAGTTTCCAGAGAATGTTCAATAAAGATTTTCGCGAGGGACTGAGCACGGGTTTTCCGATCGCCCTTTCCGCCGCCCCCTTCGGCGCGCTGTTCGGCGCGGTTGCAGTCGATAACGGCCTGAGCGTCACCGAAGCCACGATCATGAGCGGCACCGTCTATGCCGGCGCGAGCCAGCTTGTCGGCATCGAACTGTTTGGCCAGAAGGTCGCCCCTTGGCTGATCGTTCTTTCCGTCTTCGCCGTCAATTTCCGTCACATCCTTTATTCGGCGGCCATTGCCCGAATGATCTCCGGCTGGTCGCTTATGCAGAAAGCGGCCGGCTTCTTCGTTCTGGTCGATCCGCAATTCGCCGAATCGGTCCGCAAATATGAAAACACCGGTACGGTCGGTTTTTCCTGGTATATGGGCTTTGCCGCGCCGGTTTATGTGCTGTGGCTGGCCATGACCGTTCTCGGCGCCTCGCTCGGCAACCTCATCGGCGATCCGAAGGCCATCGGCCTTGATGTGCTTTTGCCGATCTATTTCATGGGCATGGTCTTGAGCTTCCGCCAGCGGGAGAATTTTTACCCGGTGATGCTGGCAAGCGCGGTCGGAGCAACAGTCGCCTATCACTTTGTCGGCTCGCCCTGGCATGTCAGCCTCGGCGCGGTCGCCGGCATCCTCGTCGCCGTCCTTTATCCGCCCAAACCCAACGGCGAGGCCAATCCTGAAAACGGGGTGGAAACGCCATGAGCGACATGCTCCACGCCGACACGATGATCCTGATTGCGCTCGCCGCCATCGCCACCTATCTCACCCGCATCGGCGGCTATGTGCTGATGACGCGAATGAAATCAATTCCGCCGCGCATGGAGGCCGGCCTGAACGCCGTGCCCGTTGCGGTTCTGACCACGCTTGTCGCACCCGCCTTCTTTGAAGGCGGATACGAAGTGAAGATCGGCATGGTGGCAGCCCTTCTGGTCTGCCTGCGGTTTCCCGGCCTGACGATGCTGGCAATCGGCTGGGCCGTCGTCATCGCCATCAGGCATTTCGGGCTGCTTTAAGCGATCCTTTCCAGTGGCTTGGTCGCGGCAACAAGCCAGGCTTTCACCTCTTCATCGGTGATCAGCGGAGAGAGCTTCTCCAGAACATCCGCGTGATAGGCGTTCAGCCAGTTGAGTTCCTCGTCGGTGAGGAGTGACACAACGACAAGCCGGTGGTCGATGGGGCACCAGGTCAACGTCTCGAAGGAGAACATTGGCTGGTCGCCGCCGGCCACTTCCTCCGCATCACGCACATAGATCAGGTTCTCGATACGGATGCCGAAAGCGCCGGGGCGGTAATAACCCGGCTCATTTGACAGGATCATGCCCGGCAGCAACTCCTGCGTCGAAAGCCTTGCGATACGCTGCGGCCCCTCATGCACCGAGAGATAGGAGCCGACACCGTGGCCGGTGCCATGGGCATAATCCGCCCCGGCCTTCCACAGCGCGATGCGTGCCAGCGGATCAAGGTCGCAACCGCGCGTTCCCTTCGGAAACCGTGCGGTGCTGATACCGATCACCCCCTTCAGCACCAGCGTGAAGAAACGCCTCTGCTCTTCCGGCACCGTGCCGATTGCGACGGTGCGGGTGATATCAGTGGTGCCGTTGACATATTGCGCGCCGGAATCGACGAGGAACATCTCGCCATCGGCAAGTGGGCGGTCCGTGTCGGTGGTGACGCGGTAGTGGATGATGGCAGCATGCTCGCCAGCGCCGGAAATCGTATCGAAAGACACATCCTTCAACGGGTTCTGCATCGCCTGCCCCACCCTGGCCCGCGTTGCCTCCAGCGCCTTGACCGCCGCGATTTCGGTGACGCTGCCCGGCTGCTGGCGATCCAGCCAGCTCAGATATTCGACCATGGCCGCACCATCCTGCACGTGTGCTGCGGCTGAACCGGCAAGCTCCGCCTTGTTCTTGCAGGCGCGCGGCAGGCGGACGGGATCGGCCGCTTCGACCAATGTGCCGCCCGCCGCCGTGATTGCTCCCGTCAGGGCCACCGGCGCCAGATCGGCATCGACCATGACCCGGCCCTTGGCACTGGCAATCGCATGCAGGCGGTCGGCAATCTTCGATGGCGGTAATTGTGTCGCCATTTGCGCCAGATAGGCCTCGGCCTCGATGCCGGTCTTGCGCTTGTCGAGAAAAATATCCGTCCTGCCATCGGCATAGATGATGGCACGGGCGAGCGGATGCGGGGTATGCGGCACGTCATTGCCGCGAATATTGAAAATCCATGCGATGGAGGACGGGTCAGTGACCAGCAGGGCATCAGCCTGCCTGGCCGAAACCGTCTCCGCCAGCAGCGCGATCTTTTCTTTCGCCAACTTGCCCGTAAAGGCTTCCGGCTGGATAACAACGGGCTCCAGCGGCTCGGACGGGCGGTCCTGCCACAGGGCGTCAAGCGGATTGCGCTCCAGCAGCACGACGGAACCGCCCTTGGCCGCCAGCACTTTTTCCAGCCGCTTCAATTCAGCGCCGGTATGCAGCCACGGATCGATCCCCAGTCGAAAGCCCTGCGCCGCATGTTCGGATAGCCAGACGGAAGGCGGCGCCCCGACCAGATCACCGCCCGTGAATACGGATTGGTCGACCTGCGACTTGAGCTGTGTCGTATACCGGCCATCGACGAAAACCACGGCCTCGCCGCGTGTCACCAGCGCGATGCCGGCCGAACCGGTGAACCCCGTCAGCCAGGACAGGCGCTCGGCGCATTCAGGCACATATTCCCCCTGATATTCATCGGCGCGCGGCACCAGGAAACCGTCGATACCGAGGGCGTCGAAACCGGCGCGCAGCGCCTCGACGCGGGCCTTGCCGAATTGCGGCGCGGATTTGTTTTCGAAGGTCTGGAACATGGGCGTCTTTCGGGAACTGTCATGAGGAAAGCTGTTCATTCACGCCGTCAAATCATTGGCGCACAACGACAATGCCACGTGGGCAAACCCGGTTTCAAGCCATATATGACAGAACCGATTGCGGTGATAAATTATGCATATTTTGCGAAATAAGTAATACTAGAAAACAAGTGATATGCATTCTGCGCATATCAACATTGATACATCCCATCTAACCAAACAAAATCACATCGCTTATATCTGGATCAACACAGCGAGAGAGACACTCTCCTGGCAACCAAGGATTTGAAGCAATGGCAAAATCTTTCCTCCGCACCGCCTTCGATCGCGTCGTTGAAGCACGCGAGCGTCAGGTCAGCCGCCATGTCAACGCAGCACTTTTGAACCTTGACGACAAGTCGCTCGAAGCGCTGGGCATGAACCGCGCCGATCTGCGTCGCAAGGCAAAGTCCAGCTACGTATTCTGATAACGTCAGGCGCGGCGATCCTCCCTCCACCGCGTCTCACCAGGAATACGTCGACCCGCTTGAGCAAGCTCCTCCCATATGCTCGCGGGTTCCAGGCGGCGCGAAAGCGCCGCCTTTTCTTTTGCCCGAAAGCGATGTCGAAAGAACGTCAGTCTTTGCGCAGATGCAGCGTGACCCAGCCGTTGCGCCAGATGGTGCGGATATGGGAAAGCCGCGCGCCATTATAAGCGGCGAGAACCTTCCAGCGCTGTGAAGCGAGAATACCCGACAGGATGACGGTGCCGCCGGGCGCCAGATGCGTGACAAGCTGTGGCGCCATCTTGATGAGCGGCCGCGCCAGAATATTGGCGATAATGAGATCGAAAGGGCCATGCTTGCGGAAGGCATCGGAGTGAAAGCCCGGTGCAGTTTCCAGCGACAGCCCGGAAACGATGCCATTCAGCCGCACATTTTCCTTGGCCACCTTGACGGCAATGGGGTCGATATCCGTCGCAAGCACGGGAATATGGCGCATCTTGCGCACGGCAATCGCCAGAACACCGCTACCGGTGCCGAGATCGAGCGCGTTTCGCACCGTCCGGGCACGCAGAACATCCTCGATCATTTCAAGGCAACCCGCCGTCGTGCCGTGATGGCCTGTGCCGAAAGCCTGCCCCGCCTCGATCTCGATAGCCAGATCGTGCGGCTGCACCTTGTCGCGATCATGCGCGCCATGCACGATGAAGCGCCCTGCCCTGACCGGCTTCAGCCCCTCTAGCGACTTGGCGATCCAGTCGACATCGGGAACGATCTCTTTTTCAATGACGAGACCGGGAAATGCTGGCGCAAGCAAAGCGCTGACGCGCTCGCGGAACTCATCCTCCTGCTCGGCCATCAAATAGACGGAGGCTTCCCAGATGTCGCGCTTCTCATCCACCTCGGTCGTGGCGATCGCAACATCCTCCTCGCCGAAATAATCCGACATGAGATCGAGGATTTCGCCGGCCTTGATTTCGGTCGTGGTGACGTAAAGTCGGATTTCGCTCACGGCAGGCTGCTTTCTCTGGCTGAGGTTGTTGTCTTGCCTTTGCCACAAAAGCTGCGCCAGTCCAATAAGCCTGGCGCAATTATGCCGGCTCTATCAGCCCTTCAGAAGATTCTGGAGCTTCTGCTCGGCAACTTCAGGGTTTTCGCCATAAGCAATGGTGCCTGAAAAACGGCCCTTGGCATCGAGCAGGATGACGGACGCGGTATGATCCATGGTGTAATCGCCATTCGGATCCTTCTCGTCCACCGGCACCTTCTTGGCATAGATGCGATAGCCTTTCAGCGTCTCGGCAATCTTGTCGGCCGGACCGGTAATGCCGGTAATCCGCTTCGAAACGTTGGAAACATATTGCTGCATGATCTCGGGCGTATCACGTTCGGGATCGACGGAGACGAAATAGGCCTGCATCTTGTCGCCGGCAGGATCCACCTTTTCCATCCAGCCGTTCAGCTCGAACAGTGTCGTCGGGCAGACTTCCGGGCAATGGGTGAAACCGAAGAACAAGGCTGTCGGCTTCCCCTGAAACGCCTTTTCGGTGATCGGCTGCCCGTCCTGCGCGGTGAGCGCGAAAGGCACGCCATAGGCCGTTTCCACCATCTCCTCACGGGTCTTCGTCATTTCGATCGTCAGCCAGCTGACGACACCGGCGAGAACGACCACCACGGCCCACAATACGATGCGAATATTTCTCATTGTCCAATCCTACCCCGAAAGCCTACAGCATATCGCAGGCCCTGGCAGACTGATAACGAACGGCGACTGCGACCGCAAATCAACTGGACGTATTTGCGGGAACCGCGCTGATTTGTCACAAAGCCGCAACTGCCGGGCGGCTTACAGACACCAGGCGATACCGCTCTGCACGGTGGAAAGGAAGATATCCGTGCTGTGTCGCACCCAGCCGTCGAAGGCAAGAAGCACGATGGCAAGCGAAGCGACGACAGCAAGACTTGCCAGAATAAACTTCAGCGGTTTGGAAACGAGTGCGTTCATAGAGCCATCATAACCTTTTTACACCGACGCGAAAACCGCCAAAATACTGGGTTTTGCGGGGGAGAGAGCGGCAATTGTTAGGGAAAGTTTAAAATCTTGCTGTGCATTATGACCATAGCGGTTTTTAAAGCCTCGACATGATGTCTCCCGGTCCATTCCCCGGCCACCGCATAAAGCTCAATCCTGCGTGGGCCTGTTAGAGAGCCATCAGAGGAAACCTGCCGTCATGTCCAACGCCATCAAGCAATCCGGCGCATATCTCGAAATCGTTTCCTTCCATCTGGGCGATCAGGAATTCTGCATCGACATCATGGCGATCCGCGAAATCCGCGG
>Ga0209070_100314_pt1 | contig 40304 bp, 27 predicted proteins | sample SynthPrep_5_END__FD_187205 | JGI IMG/M metagenome (GOLD analysis project Ga0209070, IMG submission 187205) | Synthetic microbial communities from Ohio, USA - SynthPrep_5_END_DS10_MetaG (SPAdes) (version 2) | ecosystem: Engineered > Bioreactor > Aerobic > Activated sludge | place: USA: Ohio... | reverse complement strand
GACTACCTCTGGAACGAAATTGACCGACCCCTCGAACGCTTCAGGCCAATCCGGGCTAACCGCTTCAATCCAAACAACTTCAAATTCCCTTAGCGTGTATTAATGTAGAAATGCCCACGGAGCCCCTGATCCAGCGCTTACGGTAAGGAATTTCAATCGAGGGGCCACACGCGGGGCGCTGGGAAAAGACACTCCAAAGAAATACTCGTGTCGCCAACTTCGCGACAGTTATCCAAGGTGTTCACCGTCCTGCCATCGGATATGGTCACAGAACGCTAGGTGCGAAGTCCGGGATTGGTGATGTGGAATGCGAATTGTGGGTGGAGCTTCTACGAGTGTGATTATGGCCTTGTCATTGCCACATCGAGGTTCACTCCTGAAGCGCAGGAACTTGCTCAGGAGACAGGCGTGATCCTTGTCGGAGAGGCTGATCTCGCCCGACTGGAGTTCCTGATCGATGGCTGAAAGTTGCCAGCCGTCTCCGTAGTCCCATCACCACCTGGCATTCGAGGATACCAATGAGCGACGACACATTTCTGATCCTCACACATGCCACCGAACGGGATGTAGACCTCCTGCTGATCGAGGAGCTTCAATGCTCGATGGATTTCGTCAGATGGCTGGTCGGACGAGTCAGCAGTGACCCGTTTGAACGAAGCTCCGTCGCACACAGCAAGCGGCGTATTCATAACAGGCGTGAGATCGACATCACCCTGACGATTGATGGGCCTGCGGGCCAGACAGTATGTCTGATCGAAAACAAGCTCGACACTCAGGAGCAGCCCCAACAGGCGGAATCATATCGGGAAGAGGCGGTCGCGTTGGTTGCCGAGGGTAAGGCAAAGGCAGTCCATACAATCCTAGTTTGCCCACGTCAGTATGCTGCCGCAGCGCCCGTGTTTGCAGGGAAATTCGATCACGTAATCGCATACGAAGATGTTGCTGGTTTCTTCGCGATTCGGGCATCGCAGATATCTGGAGAGCTGCGCGCGAGGATCCTCCATCGTCAGTCTTTGATGGATCAAGCAACAACGAAAGCCAGACGAGGATATGAGGCCGTAGGACTTGTCGATATTGATCGCTTCCTCGAGAAGTATGTGGGGTTGCTCGGGACCGAAGGAATTTCACTCGAACCGGGACCGTCAATGCTAAAGAGCGGCCGCCCAGGTGAGAGTAGAACCATGATCTTCGCCCCTTCAACACTCCCGAAGTGGTCGTTCCTGCCGCAGACCCGGTTGGTGCATCAGCTTAGGGAAGCCAACGCAAATATAAACTTCTACGGTTGGGGTGATCATTTCAGCGAGGTCGCGGGCGAGTTTGCTGCCGATCTCAGGGGTACGGGATATCGACTTGTTCCCACCGTCAACAAACGGGTCGGTGGCCACAGCGGACTGATGGTCGTCGCGAATACTCCAACAGTTGATAGCTTGGCATCCTTCGAAAGCCAACGGGAGGCGATTAAGGAAGGGGCAATGGCTACGGAGCAGCTGAAAGATTGGTTTTGGTCGAACGAGTTAATCTTGCGTCGATGGAGCCAGCTCATCACTGCGATCGCCGCAAAACACTGATTTTCAGGACCTGCGCCGGAGCGGTCATTATACTTTGCTATTTTAGATTTAGAATCTACTAAATGCGCGTGGCGTGTGAGTGGCCTTTTGTGTCCATTGCACCATGCAACTGCCGGAGCAAGCCTTACGCCATTTCCGATATGCATTTTCATCGTGAATTCGTTCGATAGCGTCCTTTTCTGCGCGATCCGATATACTCAAGTAACTTGGAATGAAGCAGCGCGCTAATATCTCGTCGTGCGGTTTTCAGGCTGACGTGCCAAGTGAGAACAATCTCCTTGGCGCTGAAGCGTTCACCTGCCTTAATTTGTTCGAGAAACCACTGCTGTCGTTGATTGAAAAGCTCGGGTTCAGGGTCATCTTTAGGGTCACGTTCAGGGACATGATTAGGGCCATTTCTACGTGAATTTGCTGCCAGCGTGGCGATTGCGGCTTCGCCGGTAGCGTAGGCTTCTTTTGAGGCCACACGAAAGGAGTGATCGTTCGCAGAAGCGGTCCGGTCCGACGCTGGCCCTTCAATAATCCCTAGCAAAAAAGCTCGCACCACTGGCGATGAGACGACGAGACGAAGGAAAAACATAACCTCTGGAGCATGTTGAGCGGACAGCCAATGTTTTACGGTTCGTTCGCTGGCACCTGTCTGCCGCATCAATTCCTTGGTCGCTCTGTGACTATCGCCATGCTCTTTTTTTAAGAGATCGGCGAGTGTGAACGCGAGAACCTCTCGATCTCCGAGAAAGCCAGGCCAAATCGGCAACTTACTGCCCTTTTTCGGCAACATCTTCTGCTCCTTCATGCGCTAGAATTGCTTTGCGGATGCCTGCAGGAATGGATGTGCTGGTCGCCGCAACAGCCTCAGGATCAGACGCGCTCTGATTGAAGATAGGAGGGGCGGCCAGTGGATCGGGAGACCTTTAGCGGTAGGTCATCGGTTTCGCAGCCAGTGCGGGCTGCCGAATACGTGCGTATGTCAACCGATCATCAGCGATATTCTACCGAAAACCAATCGGAGGCAATTCGGGACTATGCTCAGGTGCGCGGCATCGAGATTGTCCGGACATACGCGGATTCAGGAAAGAGTGGCCTGAAAATCGAAGGGCGCGATGCGCTGCGCCAACTAATCGAGGATGTGCAGGTCGGCACAACAGATTTCACGATGGTTTTGGTCTATGACGTCAGTCGATGGGGCCGCTTCCAGGATGCTGATGAAAGCGCGTACTACGAATTCATCTGCCGTCGTGCCGGGATCTCTGTCCAGTATTGCGCCGAACAGTTTGAAAACGACGGCAGCCCGGTGTCCACCATCGTCAAAGGCGTCAAACGGGCTATGGCCGGGGAGTATAGCCGTGAGTTATCTACGAAGGTTTTCGCAGGGCAGGGCCGTCTGATCGAAAAGGGGTACCGACAAGGCGGACCAGCTGGTTTCGGGTTACGACGTACGCTGATCGATGAACACGGCCAAGTAAAAGGTAATCTCCAACGAGGCGAGCACAAAAGCATTCAGACTGACCGTGTGATCCTTACTTTGGGGCCGGCCGAAGAGGTAGAGCTGGTTCGTGAGATATATCGCAGATTCGTGCACCATGGGGAAAGTGAGAGCGAAATTGCAGCCGAGCTGAATAAACGGGGCATTAAATCCGACCTTGGACGCAACTGGACGAGAGGGACCGTCCATCAAATCCTGATCAATGAGAAATATGCCGGCGACAATGTTTGGAACCGACAGTCTTTCAAATTAAAGAAACGCCATGTCCGCAATGATCCCGAAATGTGGATCAGGGCTAACGGCGTGTTCGACGCTGTCATCGAGCGATCCCTCTTCGAGGCGGCTCGGACCGTTATCAACACCCGGTCATTCCGGTTGAGCGACGAAGAGATGCTGCAGTCTCTGCGAGACCTATACCAACGAACGGGGAGTTTGTCGGGTATCGTCATCGATGAATGCGATGGCATGCCGTCAAGCAGTGCCTACAGCTCGCGGTTCGGCAGCCTTCTGCGAGCCTACAGTCTCGTGGGCTTCAATCCGGATCGAGATTACCGTTACGTCGAGATCAATCGAGAACTCCGCAAGCGCCATCCCGATGTGCTTGAGCAGGTGATGGGCGCCTTGAAATCCTCTGGCAGCAAGGCGTGGCAGGACATCGAAACCGATCGTGTAACGGTCAACGAGGAGTTTACTCTGTCAATTGTAATCGCTCGCTGCTTCCAGACACCGACGGGACTTCTACGTTGGAACCTGCGTTTCGATACCTCACTTGCTCCCGACATCACCGTCGTTGTCCGCATGGATTCGGCCAACCAGAAGGCTTTCGACTACTACCTCTTTCCAAGGCTGGATCTTCTCGCCGATCGATTGAGGATGGCAGAAGACAATGCCTTGCAGCTTGATGCCTATCGGTTCGATGACCTCACTATTCTTTATCAGATTGCTGCGCCCGTTAACCTATCGGAGGCCGCGTGATGTCCGCTCTTCATTCAAGTCATATAGAAATGATCCCGATTTCACGCATCTCAGTGCTCAACCCCCGCGCGCGCAACAAACGACAGCATCGGGACATCGTGAACAATATCGAAGCCATCGGTCTCAAGCGCCCGATCACTGTCAGCCGCCACAATGGCCCAGGCGGGCCACGGTACGATCTGGTTTGCGGGGAAGGCCGTCTGGAAGCCTTTCAAATGCTCGGACAGAGCGAGATCCCGGCGGTCGTCATCGAGGCCAGCGAGGACAAATGCCTTGTCATGAGCTTGGTCGAGAATATTGCTCGACGCACCCCGCGACCAATCGATCTCATGCGTGAGATTGGTGCCTTGCGAGCACGAGGCTACACCGACGCTGCAATCGCCAAAAGGATCGGTGTCGGCGCACAATGGGTCTACATGATCGCCGCACTTCTCGAGAAGGGCGAGGAACGCCTTGTCGCAGCCGTTGAAACCGGCCTCATCCCGATTACCCTTGCGATGGAAATATCTCGAGCCGAGACCGAGGAGGCGCAAAGCTTGCTCCTGGATGCCTATGAGGCGGGTCAGCTTCGGGGGAAAAAACTTGCTGCCGTCAGGCGGCTTCTCGATGTCCGGATGCGAGCTCAGGGAAAAGGAATGCAACAGGGGCGTTTCGGCCGCAAAGCCACCGGAAAGCGGATGACGGCGCATGATCTCATGCAGGTTTATCAAAGGGAGGCCGAAAAACAGCGGCTCTTGATCAAGAAATCAGATTTTGCACAGACCCGGCTTCTCTTCATTGTCGAGGCCATGAAGGATCTGATCGCGGATGAAAGTTTCCTCAATCTGTTGAGAGCGGAGGGATTGGCAACCATGCCAAAAGCACTCTCCAGCCGAATTTCAGGAGGGCATGATGAGCGATGGGCATGACGATGATGATGACAACGGTGATGGCCGAATTCACTTCGCATTTGATCGAGATATAAAAACAATAGCCATTTCTGCGATCGTACCGCTGAAATCCCTGCCTGAAGGCGCCCGCGAAAGCAGGAAATTCGCGCAGGTTTTAAGTTCGATCAAGGCGATTGGTTTGGTCGAGGCGCCGGTAGTCATCGCGGACAACAAAAACCCTGGTCTCTGGTTTCTGCTCGACGGCCATCTACGATTAGAGGCTTTGAAGGAGCTTGGCACCATCGAGGTCGAGTGTTTGATCGCAACCGACGACGATACCTACACATACAATAAGCGGGTCAATCGCCTCGCCCCTATCCAGGAGCATCGGATGGTTGCGCGTGCTATTGAACGTGGTGTGTCGTCCGTGGACATTGCAGATGCGCTTGGGCTTCAGGTCGAGTCGGTCATTCGTCGGTTTCGACTGCTTGAAGGCATTAGTCCAGAGGCCGCAGAAATGCTGAAAGATACACCGTGTTCTATGACTGTCTTTGATGTCTTAAGACAGATGTCGGCTGTCCGACAAATTGAGGCCGCAGACTTGATGATCGGTCAACACAACTTTTCCATCATGTTTGCTAGAGCGATACGCGCTGCCACACCAGACAGCCAACTTGTTGCCCGCAAGCAAGGCTCAGGTCGAGGCGCCGGCACGCCGTCAGGACAGCAGATCGCGCGGATGGAGCGGGAGCTGGCTGCATTGCAAACACAAGTAAAGAGCGTTGAAGAAACTTACGGGATAGATAACCTTCACCTCACCGTAGCACGGGGATACGTCGCCAAACTGCTTGCTAATGGCCGCGTCAGCCGCTGGCTTGAACATCATCGTCAGGAATATCTCGGCGAATTCCAGAAAATCGCGGAGATCGATTCCATTGCTCCTTTCAAGGATGCTCCAGAGCAATAGGTTGCGAGGTGGTTTCTCTTTCGATTGACAAAGCCGATGCTGCAAATTGCGGCTTCGCGGCAATAGAGGTTGTTGCTGTTTATCGTAATATTCGTGAGGGAAACGTCTGTCATTCAGCACCCTGCGGTGCTGGGATTTTGTCGGAAGACACCCTCATCAATGGCGACTTCGATCTTCTTAAAGGCCGGCCTTACACCAATTTCCAGGATGTTAAGCAGACCGGAATCGTTCGTGTTCTGGGCATCATCTTGGAACCAGATCAGCCATTCCATGACACCATTCTTTCCCTCAATTTTCTCACGCAATGCTTCCACCACTAGTTTAACGCATTCATCTATGAGCTCTGCTTGGGCGTGGTCTAACTCTCTGCGAAATGCAGTCCCCTTCTTTCGGATCGATTTTTCGGCCTCTGGTGACAAAGTCTGCAAAAATTTTGAGAAAGACTGGTAATATCGATCAGCAGCATCAAACATTGAAAGAATAATTCGCTGCGCGGATGGGCTCACGTCCGGCATCCGCTTCTTTCTACCACGCGTCGGTTCTTCCGTCGCCACTTTCGAGATTTTATCGCTATCTGACAGGGACCTAAGTTCACGCTTATAGTTGTCGAGAAGGCGAAGTGTCGGCCTATTGTGATTGATATTTGTCATATGAAAACCGTCCAAAAGACCATGCCATCAGCCAACGCATTGTGGTTTGCGAATAGTGTTCGAACACCACATCCGGAATGGTAGTAAGTCTATGTCATTCGGGGAACACTGAAGATGATGGATTAGTTCTCGGCTCTTTCTGGTATCTCTCTGCTCACACAGCTTTTTTTACAGAACTCTCGCTCTGCCAGTTGCCCCGGATAACTACCACAAGGAGGCGAAAAATCAGGCGTCGAGCGACGAACCAGTTCAATAGATGCTGATTTTGTGTCATCCATTTCGGACGCCAGTTGGTGGGGGCGTAGGACGTCGCCATGTAACTGTGCTCTCAACTCCAGCCAACGACCCTTTAAAACCTGCCAGTTGTGATCGTCATAGGTGCCGCTGACAATAACAGGGTGAACCCTGATACGGGGTGGAGGTCCAACCCGCTCGGGGCTCCAGTCCCGCCAATCTCTAAGCCAAAGACTGTTTTTGCGGTCTACTCGCCCAATCTGTTGCTCGACAATGCCTGGGTTCCACTCGGCGTGAAGGAGCACCACAGTGCGGCAGGCTTCATGCAGGTTGAGGCCTTCACGACCGACACGTGATTGCGCAACCAGCACCATTGGCCAACTGCTTGCTCTATTAAAAGCAGATTGTAGCGTGCGACGTGTTTGAGGAGCAGTTGAGCCCGACATCATGCGGGCGAAGTTACCCTCGCGGCCGGAATAATCCTGCAGATACAATTCAAGCTTTGCTCTCTGCGTGTCACGACTCTCGCCGTCTTCCTCGCTCGCAAGATCCTGCAAAAGTGAATCGAACAGAGCAAGCAGCTCGTTACCCGTCCAAGGGGCATCAGCAACTTGGCGTCTATCGCCAAGCGCTTCGAGCAAAGTACCGATCTGCAGATCTTCTCTGTCAGCGCTGCGATGCAGAAGTTCGTTGAGAAATGCCGCGGTTCCCCCTTGGTTCGCAAGACCTTCAATATCCCGATGCAGGCGAGAAAGCTCTGTTCGACGGCTGCTAGCCCACTCATCGTAGCGATGTTTGAGTATCTTGTTGATCTCTGCGACCCCACCTATCGGAGCTGCGAAAACGGGATCCCTCAATGCCGCGGCAACGGCAGCTATACTGCTCTCTGCAATCCCACTAGCGGGCCAGTGCATATTGTCACGCAAGCGTCGTAGCATCTCGCGCGCGTCCAGAAGCCGAGTTAGCGCGTTCATGGGTAAGAGGAATTTGCCGAAAACGAGGACTTTTTCTTTTGCGTCTGTGTAGCTCTCTATTTTTCGAACAGCCGCAACAAGTGCAGGATGACTATAGATATCGGCATCACCTGAAGAAAATGCATCCTTCCAGAACCTCGCCTGCCCAACTAGGTCGGTGTCTTGTGCCGCTTGTTCGTCAGTTTCCTCCTCGGTTGTCACACCAAGTCCGTATCCTTGGGCGATCGCTAGCCTCGACCGCTTTACACGCGGATCATCCTGCGGAAGCAACGAGAGTGCCTCGGCTGCACAGAAGCGGCGCAACCAATCTCGGGTGAAACCTTCCGCTTCGGGAGACACGGCCACATCTACGACCTCACGATAATCGCCATGCATCTCCTTGAATGCGCTAAATTCTGGATCACTACGCTTGTCGCGACGCAAGACATAGGGCCGCAAGGCATCGCAGAACTTCGCTGCTGTTGTAGCAAAATCTTCAGCGAGTGCTTTGTCCAATACCTCGGTCTGAATTCTCCGAACCACTGTGACATAGCCGGTAATCCATTCCGTAAGTTCGGAAAGCGCTGCGATCTGATCATGATTTTCGCGTCCGTTGATACGTTCCAGCGTATCGATCCATTGGCTGGAATTCAGTTCCACCGGGGTAGCTGTCATGCCGAGGCGGAATGGAGACTTTGCCTCCCAACTTACTGGTCCAAGAATGCGTGAGAGGCTCGTATCTGCCCCCCGCGCTTTGTGGGCCTCATCCACCACGATCAGATCGAACTGGCCGAGACCGTAACCGATCAAGGGCAGGATCTTTCGTTTGTACTCTTCAGAAGACAACCATCTCTGATCGTTCTGCAAATTGTCCCAAGGCAAATCATGCGCTTGAATAGCATCAGCAATCTCTTGGGCTGCCCTGCGGCTGGCGTGGACATGACCTAGTTCGCCTGAATAAAAATTATTGCGTATCAGGTTACGGCGCCGACCTTCTACCAGACGAGAAACGTTTGGGAGCAGCTCCCGGCGCCAACCGCTCGCCGGCCCTTCGCCCCGATTGGGGAATTGCATATTTGCAAAGGAGTGCGAAATCATCACGATTTTCTCAGCAGCCCAACCCCCTTCGGGTAGTTCGCGCTGCTGACGGCGATACGTCAGCCATTCTTTGTGGCCGCGTTTGCGTCGCTCGCTACCTTCTGCATCATTTTCTCCGGAAAAACCCGAGATAAAGCTTTCATAACTGCGTAGCGGCAGTAACGTCCTGTCGTCAGCGTTAAAACGCCTTAATTCTTGCTGCCACTGCACTCCAAGGCCCGCGGGAAGAACGACTGCAGTGCGTCCCCCCGCTTTACGAACCGCGTGAATGAGAGCAGCTGCAATGCGGGTTTTTCCCATCCCCACTTCGTCCGCTAGTAAGGCGGAGCGCTGACCTTTCCCGATGCGGCGAGCCAGTTCCATTACACTCGCGCGCTGCCCTTCATCCAAGAGGGTCTCTTCACTTTCTACAGCGATACAAGAAAGGAAGTCCGCGACGCTTTTCCAGTCTACCATCACGCATTCTCCCTGTCCCAAAGCGACGGACAGTCGTTTAGCTTCCAGTCCTTCGCAACAACAGAAAGTGCGTCAATCAGCAGCGCAGCTGCAGATCCATTTGGTCGCATATGCGTGTCCGCCAAAGCGGGCAGCGGATTTGCTCCAGCTTTCCGAAAGAACTCGATCATACCCTGCTCTTGCAAGGAGATAGCGCATAGCGACTCCCGCAATTCCCGACACCATCGCTGCCAGTCTCTTGGGTCGATGCGCACTTGAACTTCGCCTAAACGTACTAGGAGCTCCATCATTCTCCGGATCGCGTAGGTGGCAGGCCGCGCCTCGGATGCGTCAGAAGGATCGGCGAACGCTTCACTACCCTCCCCGCCATCATCAGGATGGTCAATGATGTCGGGTTCTGGAAAGTAAGCAAGCGTTGCCAGAACATCTTCGACGGTCATATCAGGCGGGCGTGTAACAACCAACGCACCCGCAGAAATGACTGGGAGGCGCCAGTTACCCTCCACAAGTGTTACGATCACAGGTGCTGGAGCGGGCCATTTACAAGGTGTTTCGACGGGGTTGCTGTCTGCACCAATTACCATGGCTTGTGTGCCGTCGGGTGTAGAGAGTATGCCTTCGTTCCAAACAAGCCACGAGATTGGCGGTAGCGATTCCGGTTCTTCGGGTGGGACAAAGTCTGCACCGGTTTGTAAAGTCGTCAGGGTTACCGTCTCCCTGAATTGAACTGGCAGAAGCCCGGCAATGCTTTCCTTGCCATTTTTGCGGGAGGGCCATTTTTGCCCCTTTGGCAGATCAACGACAACGCCAGCTTCCAAGTTTCCGCCGGCGTTGGCGGCACGTTCGAAACCATTTTGGCTAAGGTTTCCAGAACCGAGATAGACCCGTCCTGTCACCTCAGTCTGACCCGTGGCGAGAAGCACGAATTTTGCGTGAAGACTTGCATGGTCACCGTGCAAGACAGAATGCGCACGACGCAGATTCCATCCCGCCGCTGTTAGGGCTATTGCGCGCGTCACAAGTCCCTGACATGAGCTCGGGTTTAGAAACAGGTCTAAGACCGGTTCTTTGGTTAGCAAGCCTTGCTGCGATAGTGCTTTACGTAATCGCTCAGGAATACCTGTCGTATCGTCGCCCGTTGCCTCAAAATAGCCCGAACCAAGAATAAGCCGGTTGGCCTTTTTTCTCAGCCCGATTTGGTTGACAACTTGCGGGAATAACGCTGTTTCCCGACTGTCGATAAAACGGGGGTGTGTGTCAGACGTTGGGAGCGCATCTATTGCAGTCTCGAGCCGAACATCCGGCCGATGGCCATCGTAATCGCGCTCAATTAAACTGCAGTCAGCGCGTTCTTTCAGCCAGTTAAACATTGCCTGGGCTGCCCGAATGTCAGCGACGTCCTGTTTGTTAGGAGAGGCGGTATCAACATCAATCAGCCAAAAAAGGTCGATACTGTCTGTCAGCGGGTCCTGTGTCCAGTTACCAGTGCTGACGGCAAGTCGAATTACATAGCCCTCACCGCCGCGTCTGCGAAAGCCAAGTAGCGCGACTTTTGCGTGCAGAAGATTGTAACCTCGATCTTGCAGCTTCATCCACATCCAGGCCAACCCGGGGATGTCTGATACTGCATTGATGGTGGGATGGATAAACGCAGCAAGTACTGGGCGAGCCACTTCCCCCGAAAATGTTCGTCGGATCTGTCCCAGAACCTGCCGCGTTGCGGTGAAACCGCAGACCAGACCGAAGTCACCATAATAGTCTTCAGGCGGCATGAAGAGTGAATAAAGCGTGTTGTTATGCATCAGGCTGCCTGCGCGCCTCCGGTCGTGCTACCGGGGTTTGGCTGGCCAGAAAGCTCAGTCACCAGGCAATGGAGATTGTAGAGGCGAAAAAGCTGCTGAGCGAAGTCACCACCATCAGGTGGGTTGTGTTCCTCGGTATCCTCAAAACTTCCCTGAAATTCCCCTGCAGCGGGCCCAAGTGTGATGGCATCTTTTCGCCAGGAAATAACTGTTGAGTCCCGCTCAGCCAGTTTCTGCAAAAGCAACGCATCTGGCTGAGTGAGGATTTCCTTTACAAATATTCTACTGCTCACTTCTCGGCCTTGAGCGATTATATCACCTTTCTGGTTTGCGAAGGTGCGCAGTGATAAAAGCTGCTTGGAAACAACTTCGACGGCTTCGGCTCCGGACAAGTGTGCCGGCTTGTTATCGTCGCGCAGCTTTTGCAAATGCCGCTCGAGCACGTCCAAGACAGCAAGGGCAGCATCCCTTAAATCCATAAATGCTGCGCCTGCGCGCAAATCAGACCAGTGATCCTGCTCTATACCTTGTATTGGGATCTCGTTTTCCAGGTCGGCGGCCGAGGGACCGGATTCAAGTCTGGCAAGATTACTTCGTCGGACCGCTCCAGGATCTGGTCCTCCAATCAGGCGCGCCATGATCAGCTTCCTAACTGCCTTCGGTAGTGTTCCAGTAGGCGAAAGCCCTTTCAGAACCTCTTTCATTCCGTTAGGCTGTTTACCACGCGCCCACTCCCCAAGAAGCCGCCGGGGTTCTTTCATCGCGTCGAGCGACAGCAACTCGCTGCCAGCAGTGTTAATACGGAACGCTCCGTAGCGGCTACCGTACACGAAACCAAGCGCAACAAGCGGCTGCACCATAGCCATGCGGATTGGCTGAACAACGTAGGTTCCGCTTCGGCTAAGGTTTCGAAAGCTTTTATCCTCTACGCCTAGCATCTTGCGCGTACCACGTACCCGCGAATCTTGAGGTCCGTGGATTGCTTCGAGCATGACGCGAGCCTCCACGGCATTACCCACCGGTAACGCTGGCACACCAAGCTCCTCCGCTATGGAAACCGCCAGAACTGACCAGAGAATGGGCATTGAAAACCACATTCCACCGATCCCTGGAACTGCTCGATCATTGAAATGGCGCACTGCGGCTGCAAGCCCTAAGTTCTGTTGGCGCCTTTGCGATACCACAGTATCTGGCGCTAGCATTCCCCAAACCATCAAGTGGTTCCGCTTGCCTGAGAAGATTGAGGAATGTTGGCGCTTGCCAATTCCAATCTCCCGTGATCGATCCAGAATATTGCAACTCCCTTGAGCAGATGCTGGGGGAAAAGTTTCTCAACTAAACCCGCATAGCTCGACAACTGCGACCAGTATGGGCCAAAGCCTTCTCCACTGCCTCCGGATTTGTGGTCAACGATCAGGCATCCTTCAGGCCCGATGGCAAGGAGATCGATAGTGCCGGGGATTTCTGCTCCATCGTGTGTGAAACCAAGGACCGGTATCTCGGATACAAGATCCGTATAACCTTCAGCCGTCAGCCAGTTTTTCAATGCGCTGCCCCGCTCCGAAATAAGCTTAAGCGTGGTCTCTTCCAGAGCCGTGGCAGATACAAGATTTTCTGCCAAATCAGGTCGAGTCAGGTACGTGCGTAAGGCAAGGTGAAGTGCTGTGCCGCGTGTCGCGTCGTTGATCGTTCCCGGCCAGGGTTCGCCAAGATTGACGGTGGAAGTTGGCTGTACTTCGCCAGCGTTACGGCTTTGGGACGGCTGGAGCCGCCAGGGTGAGAGTTGAATTTCAGCCAAAGGCGTGGCAGGCCCGAACCGTGGTGTCAGGCCGGTAACGCTATTGGTATATTCGGTGAAGCTCGCGTGGTCCGGTAAGTCCCTGACAACAGCCGGGCAATCAATACCGTTAATTCGAAAGGAGTCGGTTCCGATCTGCGGCGCACAACGATCCATGAGGATATGCGCGAGGTTTGTCGCCCCTGGCGCGTCCTCTTCGCGTTCTTTGACGAAACCAGGCCACTCTATCACCAGTCGGTCGCGTGCACGTGTTAGTGCAACATAGAGCAGGTTCTTTGCATTGGCTTCGAAATCGGCCCGGCGATCTTCAATAAACCGGCGAGTAGCCTCTGGAGCTGCAAAGCCAGGTGTGTGGATGAGCGCCGCTGAGCCAAGTACAACCGGCATATTATCGATCTGGTCCAATGCATGGAAACGTGTTGTCGTCGAGCCGGGCCAATCCTCAATGCCGTTGTCTAGCTCGGCCACCACAGTAATCGGCCATTCGCGTCCTTTCGAAGCGTGCCATGTTACAATTTCTACGGCCTCGGCGCTGTCGGCAGAAGGGTCAGGGCGACGGTCGAAATCGCGCTCGGCTGCGCGAGCGTCAAGCCAGCCCAGGAAAACCTTTGCGGTTTCCCCATGAAAACCCGAAGCCGCCTTGAGGTCTCGATGTGCGGCTTCGAAGTCGTTGGCTTCGGCCTCAAGCCGCAAAAGATCGGCGCGGGATCCAGCGGCATCAGGTTGTTGGTCTGCCCAAAAACGAAGGTTTGTGGCTGAAAGCACCAGGTCCAATGCTTCGCCAACTGGAAGGCTTGCCAGTTGGTCGGATAGAGCTGAGAGCTTCGCCAACATGGTATCGTTGACCAAGCTCCCGTCAGTTTGTGCTGATAGTGCGGCCTGAAGCGGCAGAGGATCGGGGCCGAGAGTGCGTAGGAGTAGTCCCGAATGAATATCGGCCGGGTTTGCCGCAAAGGCCAGCGCGGCGCGGGCGGCCGTGACGACGGGGCTCTTGGCCCAACCGTCTTCGTTAATACGCACCGGCACCCCGCGCGCTCGCAGCTCTTCAGCGTAACGGGCGGCAGTCGCGTGTCGGCAAACCAGGAGTGCGATATCTGAAGGCCGCGCGGCACGTTCTGCCTTGGTATGCCGATCGGTTATTGTGTCGCCGTCTGTGAGGATGCGCGAGATGCGCTCAGCAATATGCTCCTGCGGTTTGGAATATTTCTTCACGTTCCGCGATTGGACCGCATTTAGCACCTCAATCGCAGGGCTCTCGATCGGATCTCTCGTTGGTGTTAAAGGATTATAGCCATCGCCAAATAAGCCTGCCCCCATTGCATTGACGAACCTCATCACAGCCGGTGTCGAGCGCCAGTTGCGATCAAGCGGTTGCGAAGCATTGGGGTTCGCCAAGGCGAGAGCTTCTGATAGGCGCGGGTCGGCCCCCTGAAACCCCATGATGGACTGCTTAACATCGCCTACCAGCAGCGTGCGCTTGGCATGCGCGCCGAGGTGCCAAAGGAGAGCAAATTGTACGGGGTTGGTATCCTGGAACTCATCGATAATAACGCAATCTATCTCATTGAGTACCGCTTGGAGGACCGCGGAATCGCTGCGCAAAAGCCGCTCCGCCCCGGTGATCATGTCCGCAAAATCAATCAGGCCAAGGGCTTTTTTGCGAGCCTCATAGGCATCCATCACCTCCTGTGCGCATGTGATCAGGCAAGTCAGATGCAGCTTTGCATCCGCGAGAGGTCCGGGATGCGTGGGAAGAGCATTCGCGGCTTCCATAATGGCACTAGCAAGGTCGTCGTAGCCTTCTGGCGTTTTGCTTTTGCTGTTCGAGACAAACAGACTGCGCAGGTCATTCCAAAGCTTCCAGTCTCGGTCCAGGAGATCGGGGTTGCGATGAACCAGCTTGAACGATGCCAGGTTCTTTTCCAGCTTCTCAACATTACCTTTGGCCGTAATTTGGGCCATGCCGCCTTCCGGGAATTTGGCGATCATCGCCTTGACAGCAAGTTCCAGAGCGTTCCGGGCGGCGTCGGGGTCGGCCAGAACCTCACCGTAGACAGTATCTAGCCTCGATAGCGCGGGTGCGAGTAGACCAGGATCACGGCCCTTGTCACCAAGACCGCGCAAGAGCTCGATCATCGATAAGACGCGTCCGCGTAAAGAGTCTTCAACTGTTTCAGCTTTTTGCCGGTTTGCTTCATAGCCGAAACGTTCAGGCTCAGCTTTGATAGGATCAAGTGATTTAGCGTTGGCCAAGGCCTGACGGATCAGGAGATCCCGTTCCGCATCGCCGAGATGGCGGGGCTGTGGCGAAGCGCCCGCCGCGAGCGCATGTTCCGTCAAAAGCCTCAGGCCCAATCCGTGGATCGTCGACACATAGGCTCGCTCGACAGCCATTGCCTCCGAAACGAGGCCCTCGGATAGAAGTCCGGCGCGGATACGTTCGCGGAGCTCACCGGCAGCAGCCTCGGTGAATGTCACAGCTAGGATGCGCTCAGGCCTTACCACACCACGCTTGATCCAATCGGACAACTGGCTTTTGATATGATGAGTTTTGCCGGCGCCAGCGCCTGCGGGAACGATAACCAGTCCTTGATCCATGGTCATTCTACCTCAATCTGACGGATGAATGCGGTGACGAGGGCAGAGCCATCGGTCAGAGCGTATGGGGTGAATCCTGCTTCTTTTTTGAAGAAACTTTCATCTAGGGATGTGTTTAGTACCACTCGGCCAGCGCCCAGCTCCGCCAATCGCGCTGTCAGTTTTTCCACCGCGCTATCACTAACTGCGTCGCCCATGTCCCGAGCAGGAGAACCCGGAGAGAGCGCCAGCCTAGAGGTAAGAAGACCTCCGTCATTCATAAGGTGATAGGCAACGGCGATCTTGCGTCCGATCAGCGGATCCATCCCGTCATTCTCGCGGCGGTGTGGGCGGGAGATCATCTCACGATAGAGCCCAGCTTGTAGATCCCAGGCCGTTTCCATCCGTTTGCGCCGACCTGACGTTCCGCTCTTTTTGTGATCGACAACGAGCAAAGTACCATCGGGCAGCTCCAGGATCGCATCCGCCTTGCCATGCAGGCGAATGCCGTGTGCCTCTCCCGCTAACCAAATTTCGTTGCCTACGATCTTCGCGTTCAATGCCAACAAATGATCGCGCCAGCCCAGCGCTGCGGTCATGATCTCGCGTTCAAGCCCACGGCGCTCCAGCTCCCACGATGGGCTGCGTAGGTAGCCGGCATGACGAGAGAGGGCACGATCGTAGGCTTCCGGGATTGCTGATACTAATGCTTCAGGTTCTGGGATTGGTTGGTCCTTCAAAAACACGTGTTCGAAAACGTCATGAGCGATGTTGCCTTTTGCAATGACATCAAGATCCTCGGCCGACCAGGACATGTCTTCGGCCCCAACCTCAGCCAGGAGCCAAGCAAGGGGACTGACAAGCAATGTTTCCAAGCGCGAAGGTGATTGCGGCTTTGCGGTTCCGTCCTCGTTACGACGGAGAGCGAGCAGATCCTTGTCAGGAAAGACTAGAGCCTCAGGCAGGTCGGGCTGTGCTGATAATGGCGGAAGCTGGTGGTGCGTTACCGGCCAATCGCTCGGCGCGAGACGCGACAAGTCAATAACAAGACTACCGGCCTCTTCGACTCCCGCAACTGAGCGTGCAACGAGTGACAGTCCCGCCGAAGGTTGCAATCTGGCACCCGACATATCGCGCCACGGGATAAGAAAAGTGACGCTTTCGGAGGTTGCCTGAAGTTGCTGATCAAAAAGGGAAAGACCTTGTGCAAGGCTTTCTGCTCTCCCACTCAACCCAAGTCCGGTTGTGTTTCGGATCGTGGTGATCTCACTGTCCAAAAATAATGGATTGGCGCGTGGGCGCGTTGGATAACATCCGTCAGTGAAGTCGGAGACGATCAGGTGCCGGCAGGGCCGCCAGGGGCTTTCATGAGCAGACCACAGGCTCACGCCTTCAAGATTGCGTTGCGGATCTGGGTTGGTAGGCGGCGCTACCTGAATTCCACGCAAGATCCCCTCCCAATCGGGTGGGCCTTCACCTTGAGGTATCGCCAGCCGCGCCCGTACCTGCTCGCCTTTCGCCAGCCTCGCGCAGATACGGTCGAGAAGAAAACGGAGTTGTGCAAGACTGCTCGCCGAGGATCGGATATCGTCCCACAGCTCTTTGTGCACCTGGTTCGAAACTAGCATTTCGCCCCGAAAATCGCCACCCATCAGGCTTTCTGCCAGATTTCGTCCGGTCTGAGCGGACCAGGGCATTAGTGGCGATAGTACCAAGCTTGCCAAAACCATCGCAGGTGTTGGAGGGCGTTTCGCAAGAGCGAGATGCAGTGCTGTTTCACCAACAACGTCTCGCTCCGGCAAGCTTGCAGGAAGGCCCGATAGAGGTACGCCCAACGTCGAAAATGCGCGAGCAATCTGACGTGTATTACCGCTGGTGAGAATGGCAATCTCTCGCGCCGGAGTGCCGGAATCAATCAGCGCTCGCGCGTGAGCAGCGGCGAAATCTGCACAGGCCGCGGGATCACGCAAACCATAGAACGCGAGACTGCCATCCATAGCAGCTGCCTCAAGCTGACTGGCTGCTATCCCACCCTGCAATGCGTGCAGCCGGCTACCGATCGCAGCGGCGCGATTGCGAGGCGAGGCTTGAACCGAGCCAAACTCGTCCTTCAGACGGTCATAAAGCGCCTGCATCGCAGCTGGAGCTAGTGGGTCCAGTGATCCTTCTACAACTGGTGTAGCGGCGAGGAAACGCCCGTATGGTAAACTTAGTACGTGCCGCAGTGGCGCCAGACCGTCCGGCAAAGCCTTACCTAACGCCTCCCATAGACCGATCAACGCCAACAGATGCTGTTTTGCTCGGCTGTCCGGCAGGTGATCAATCGCAGGCAAGCGCAAGTCTGGTGTTCCTAACACCAGATCCTCCAACGCAGCAGTCACCGCAGATATTGTCTCGACCGGGGCGTTCGCAAAGCTTTCCGCCCAGACCGGATCAGGGCTGGCCGCGATTATATGCCCAGGCGCCCATTCGAGCTTGACAGGGGCAAGAGACAATTCTGACAGACCCGTGTCGGTGAGCCGATATTGAAGGCCAGAACGTGGATCAGCAATGAGAAAAGGATAGTGCATAGCAGCCCTCTGAGGCGATATTGGATTTCAATCAGTTCAATTGACATACATGCGACTTATGAGTATATAAAATATACGGGCATTAAAAGAATGTCCATATAAAATATGTTCCCAGATAGATTTGAGGCGCGTAATGCTGAAATGGGGTGTCGAGAGGCGACTGGAGTTCATCGAGTTCCGCCTGTTTTGGGAGGGCGGCGTCAATCGCTCTGACCTGATCGATACATTTGGCGTTTCTGTCCCGCAGGCGTCAAAAGATTTGACTCACTATCAAGAGCGCGCACCGCAAAATGCTGTTTACGACAAAAGTGCTCGCCGCTATGTCGCTGGCCCGCAGTTCCGACCAGTTTTTCTCGATCCTGATCCGGATGCTTATCTTATGCGTCTGCGCTCGATGGCTGAAGGTTTTGCTGACGCAGGTTCAAACTGGCTTTCCAGTCCGCCTGATATGGATATCGCACTGACGCTGCGTCGTAAGGTCGATACTGAAGTTCTTCGATCCGTCTTGATGGCGTTGCGTGATGAAAGATCGCTGGATCTTCGATATCAATCGATGAACCGGAATCGGCCTGATCCGGCTTGGCGGCGTATGACCCCACATGCATTTGGTTTTGACGGCTTACGATGGCACGTCCGGGCATGGTGTCACGAGACGGAGCGTTTCAAGGACTTCCTGCTTTCACGTATTCTCGATTGTGGCGAATTCGGTGAGCCCGGCGCTGGCGCTATGCACGATCGGCTTTGGCAGGAAACATTCGACATCACCATTGTCCCTCATCCCGATTTGTCCAGTGGTCAGCAAGCGGTGGTCGAGAAGGATTACAACATGGTGGATGGAAGCGCGGTGCTGACAGTTCGCTACGCCATGCTCTTTTATGTGCTCAAACGGCTCGGACTTCTTGAGGGTGCGCGGAACCGCGATCCTCGTTCCCAACATATTGTTGCCGCGGATGAGCGCGGCGTTGCCTCGGCCCTTGAGCGCGTTCAGCGCGAGTTTGGCCGCGCTGGGGCAGTGCCTCAATGATGTCGCCAGTCTCTAAGTACAGAATGTCCTTCAGTGTGGGAGGACTGATGCTCAACGAAAGCCTCGCTATTGCTCAGGCGTATCGACCTGGTGAGACGTGGGCTGATGCGCGCGAGCGATTGCTAGCCCAAAGCGCATCTTCATTGCCGAAACTGGCCTCACAGACACGCGCCTTGCGTGAAGTATACGACCGGATAGGTCAGCTCTCCGACGCTGAGAGAGAATTTATGACAACGCAGGCTGACCGCGGTGAGCAACAGGCGATGACTTGGCTCGCAATTTGTCGGACCTATCGATTTGTCTATGAGTTCGCGGTGGAGGTCATGAATGACCGCTTCCAGTCGTGGCGACTTGACCTGGGTCATGAGGTTTTTGACCGTTTTCTTGCGGATAAGTCTGAGTGTGATCCGAGCCTCGCAGATCTGTCAGAATCCACCGCTGCCAAATTGCGGCAAGTTCTTTATCGGATATTACGCGAAGCGGGCCTAAGAAGTGTTGAAGGCAAGATTCAGCCGATCTGGTTGTCAGGTAGAATGAAGCGGCTGATTGAGGAAAGAAATCCGGCTGATTTGGGTATCTTTCCTGGAAATGGGGGGTAACTATGAGTTTTAGAACAGACCGGCGCACCCGTGCCGAGCACCTATTCAGGGTGATTTCCAGTCAGCGGTTCTTGCAAAAGCAAGGGCTTGGCAACGAAGTTCCTTTTTTCATTTGCGCTTACGATGCGGAGGATGGACTGAGCTTGGGTGAGGATCGCTTAGATCTGATTGCCCGCTTAGGGCATGCTGGTGTTCGCGTGCTCGATATCGATCTCTACGGACTGTCAATCAAGATTCTCGAGGACAGGGGTATATTTGAACAGATCCTGGACGTTGAAGTGGAAACCGAGAAGGCGGAGCTTAAAGAGCTCCTTCAAGGTGTGCTGGACCCGCAAGAGCATCTCATTCCAGAGATCGCAAAGAAGATCGAGGAAGTTTCGCACGACGTGATTTTTTTGTCAGGTGTAGGCGAAGTTTACCCCTATCTTCGGTCGCACAACATTCTCAACAACTTGCAAAGTACGGCGAAGGATAGGCCCACCGTTATGTTCTTTCCGGGAAAATATACCCATGCCTTGGCGACAGGGGCGTCGCTTGAATTGTTCGGCCTGCTGCACGATGACAAGTACTATCGCGCTTTCAATATTATGAATTACGAGGTCTGATCCATGGCGAATTTGCTGCGTGATATCTTTGCCAAGCCGGTCGACCGTTCGATTGATGGAGTGATTAAAGCCGATGATAAGGCAAGCCTCTTCACTGAACTCGATGAGTACGTGATCACCCACGAGATCGGTGCGAGGCTGGAGCAGTTTCTCGAAGCCTACAATAATTACGACACTGCGAACGGCGTTTGGATTTCTGGCTTCTTCGGATCTGGTAAATCCCACCTGCTGAAGATGCTCGCCCTTCTTCTCGAAAACGATGCGGTTGAGGGACAGACCGCAATTGAAATCTTCGAACGTAAGCTTGCCGGTAGTCCAATGCTGGCCGGTGCTTTGCGAAAGGCGGTGTCGATTCCGTCTCGGTCGGTGCTGTTCAATATCGATCAAAAAGCCGATGTGATCTCGAAAACGGATGTCGATGCCCTTCTGGCCGTCTTTCAGAAAGTCTTTGACGAGATGTGCGGCTATTATGGAAAGCTCCCCCATATCGCCCAGTTCGAGCGCGATCTCGATAGCCGCGGCAAGCTTGATGCGTTCAAATCGGCCTTTGCGCAGTCTTCTGGCAAGCCTTGGGAGCGCGGACGTGAACAGGCCTTGATGGAAGGCAAACATATCACGTCGGCCTTCGCGGCGGTCACCGGCGATGAAGTGAATGACATTCTTGGCCAGTATCGCAAGGACACGAAGGTCTCGATCGAGGATTTTGCCAATATGGTGAAATCGTGGATCGATGCACAGGGGCCAAAGTTCAGGCTGAACTTTTTCGTCGATGAGGTAGGGCAGTATATCGCCGACAACGTCAAGCTGATGACGAATCTGCAGACCATAGCTGAAAGCCTCAACACTAAGTGCAAAGGGCAGGCGTGGCTTGTTGTTACCGCTCAGCAGGACATGGGTTCGGTTATCGGCGATCTGACCGCGCAGCAGGAAAACGACTTCTCGAAGATTCAGGCGCGGTTCGCAAACCGAATGCCGCTGAACTCCCAGGATGTGGCCGAAGTTATCCAGCGCCGCCTTTTGGCAAAGACCGAGGCAGGCCAGATTACCCTTGGTAATCTGTACGATGCTGAAGAAAACAACCTGCGAACTCTGTTCGATTTTGGCGACAATTCGTTCAAGTTCAAGAATTTCTCCGGCAAAGAACAGTTTGTCGCGAGCTATCCATTCCCAAACTACCAGTATGATCTGTTCCAGCGTGCGATTATGGGTCTTTCGCAGCACAATGCGTTTGAGGGCAAGCACAGCTCGGTTGGTGAGCGCTCGATGCTGGGAGTTTTCCAAGAGGTGGCGAAACGCCTGGCAGATAGACCGGTCGGGGGATTGGCTACATTCGACCTCATGTTCGAGGGGATCCGCACCGCGCTAAAGTCATCGGTTCAGCAGTCGATCCAGTTGGCCGAGAAGAACCTTGGTGATGATTTTGCTGTCCGGGTTCTGAAGGTCCTATTCCTCGTGAAATACGTCAAGGAATTCAAACCGACCGCGCGCAATATCTCCATCCTTTTGTTGTCCCGGTTCGATGCAGACCAGATTGAGCAACGCCGCAGTATCGAGGAGGCTCTATCTTTGCTGGAGCGCCAGACGCTGATCCAGCGTAACGGTGAGGTCTACGAATTCCTCACGAATGAAGAAAAAGACGTCGAGGCTGAGATCAAGGCCATTGCCGTCGATCCTGCCGAGATCGAGCGGCACGTCGACGAACTGGCATTCGGTGCGATCCTGCGTCACAGCAAGATCAAACATGCTGGCACAGGTGTCGACTACGCCTTTACTCGCAAACTCGACGGGCACAGCCTGAATCGAGAACATGAGCTTTCGGTGAATATAATCTCGCCGTTTAGCGATGAGTCCGACATGCCGGATGTAATCCGTGCAAATAGCATGGCAAGCGATGAAATGGTCGTCATGCTGGGTCGAGATGTGCGCTTTACGCGCGATCTTATCCTGTGGCTCCAGACCGTAAAATTTGCCCGTCAGGTCACCAGCGGAGATGCCCAGCCCGGCCGCGATCGTATCATCTCGGAAAAGCGCGATCAGAATATGCGGCGTGAAAAGGATCTGGTGCAGCGGCTCCGTAGTCTGATGGGAGATGCACGGCTGTTCGTGCGAGGAAGCGAACTGGAAATCGGCGGGGACGACCCGCAGGAGCGGCTAGTTAAAGGTTTTCAGACCTTGGTCGATAAGGTCTATACCAGTCTGCCCGTTTTGCGTGGCGCCACTTACACTGAAGCTGATCTTGCGCGAGCCGGCAAAACCGATGGTGCACTGTTCGGCGGCGAAGGCAGCGGTTTGACCGAAGCTGAGCAAGATGTGCTCAATCACGCTCAGGCTCAGATGCGGCTTGGGACACGGGTTTCGGCCAAGGCCCTGGTGGAAAAGTTCGGCGCGAAGCCTTATGGTTGGCCCTCCATCGCGGTCCTCTGCCTGACGGCAAGCCTTGTTGCGCGCGGCAAACTTGAGGCTCGGGCCGACAGTGCGTTGCTGGAAGGGGAGGCGTTGGTGCAGGGGCTGCGCAACAGCCATGCCCTTGGCAATATTCTGCTTTCTCCACAAATTGAGTTCACTTCCGCTCAGATCCGCAAGTCGCGCGAGCTGTTTCAGGAGCTATTCGATCTTCCCGCCTCCGGAAATGACGGCCGCAGTCTGGGAGCGGAATGGCGGGTGCAAGTGCGTAAGCTGATCGGTGATCTTGAGAAAGAAAGCCGGGCCATTGCGGCTTATCCCTTCGCCGCCGTTCTCGATCCCCTGCGCACGATATTGGATGGTATGCGCGACCAGTCGGCGGCATGGTTTATTACCGGTCCGATCGGGCAGGAAGATCAGCTTCTGGACGCGAAAGAATACATTTTCGACAAGGTCCGCAACTTCATGTCTGGTGCGCAAAAGGGCATTTACGATGAAGTGCGTTCTTTCCTGGATACGCAGGATCAAAACCTAGGCTATGCCAACGATTCTGCTGCCGACACATTGCGCCGGGCTCTGGCGGATCCGCAGTGCTTTAAGGGCACTGCAATTCAGGAACTGAAATCGGATTTTTACGCGTTGAAGGAACGCATTGAGCAAACGGTTCTGGCTGAGCGCAACACCGTCATGGCAGCGATCGATGAGGTTGCCGAAAAAATCGCCCAGACCTCGGAGTTCGGCGCTTTAACAGCAGAGCAGCGGGCGAGCATCCGCGACGGGCTTGCTTACCGGAAATCCAGTCTTGCCGCACAGAGTTTGATCCCGGCCTTGCGCAATCTCGCAACTGAGGTGCGTTCCAACCTTCTGGCTGAGACGCTTACCCGCATCGCGGAGCTGAAGCCTGTACCAACCCCGGTTCCCGCTCCCCAACCCCAACCTGCCGGTGGCGTTACTGAACCTCGGCCAGCGCCTTATGTCCCGCCACCAGTGGTGAAGCCCCAATACATCAAGGCCCAGTCGATCACAGTCCCCTTCGCGAAAACCTATCTCGAAGATGAGGACGATGTGACCCGCTACGTCAGTGAAATGAAAAAGACCCTGATGGCCGAGATTGGCGCGGGCAAGAAAGTGATTGTCTGATGGATACCAACGCCCTGAAGAAATTTGCCCAAAGCGCGCGCAACCTCCTGATCGATCAAGTCACCGCCCGGCTGGATATGGTGCTAGCTGAGGGTGCATCGGCGCGCCGTGAGCATCCCAAGGCGATTGCCAAGCTGGAAGCCGCCGCCAACAGCAACCGTGTCCAAGTGATCGAACAGGCCGCCTACACATGGTTCAACCGCTTCACCGCGCTGCGCTTCATGGATGTGACGGGCTTGACCAACCCGCGCGTTGTATCGGCCGCTGATGGTGCGACCCGCCCCGAGATTCTGGCCGAGGCGATGGCAGGCAATCTTCCCGATCGCGCTCGAACCGAGATCACTGAATATCTAAACGGCACTCGCCGAGCCCATGATGGCCAGGCGGAGGCCTATCGGCTGTTGCTGATCCATGCCTGCAATGAATGGCACGGCGCTATGCCCTATATGTTCGAGCGCGCCGATATGCTCGACCGAGCCGAGGACTATACCGAACTCTTGATACCCGACGATCTCCTGTCGCCCGACAGCATTCTTGCTCGTCTGCGCGAAGTGATGACGGAAGAGGCTTGCCAGGACGTCGAGATCATTGGCTGGCTGTACCAGTTTTATATCAGCGAGAAGAAGGATCAGGTTTTTGCCAGCCTGAAGAAGAATCAGAAGATTACTGCTGAAAATATCCCCGCCGCAACGCAGCTATTCACTCCACACTGGATCGTCCGTTACCTGGTGGAAAACTCGCTGGGGCGGTTGTGGCTTTTGAACAGACCCCAGTCGAAGCTTGCGGCGAAGATGGATTTTTATATTGCGCCGCAAGAGCCGGAGTTGGGTTTCCTGAAGATCACCCGGCCCGAGGATCTCCGTGTCTGCGATCCTGCCTGTGGGTCGGGACATATGCTGACTTATGCCTTTGACCTACTATATGAAATCTATGCCGAGGAAGGCTATGATGCGGCGGAGATCCCGGGCCTGATTCTGAAGCACAACCTGACCGGGATTGAGATTGACGATCGTGCCGGCGCCTTGGCAGCCTTTGCGCTTTCGATGAAGGCGGCAGCAAAACTGGGACGTCGGCGGTTCCTGCGGATGGAGTCGAAGCCGGACATCGTCGTGCTGCAGGGCGTGCGCTTCACCCCTGTCGAGATGCAGGATTTCGCCCCCGTGGTGGGCGAGGGTCTATTCACGGATGAACTTCGCGAGACGCTGGGGCAATTCGAGCAAGCCAAGAACTTTGGCTCGCTGATCGTGCCGAAACTAGGCGACCCGGCTGAGACGCTTAGAGTGGTGGAAGCGCGGGATTTTGGGTCTGACTTGTTGCTGAAGGAGGTTCAAGAGCGGGTTGTAGCCGTGCTCCGAATGGCAGAGGCACTATCGCCAAAGTACCATGTGGTGGTGGCCAACCCGCCGTATATGGGCGGGAAAGGAATGAATGCGAAGCTGGGAGATTTTGCTAAAAGTGAATATCCCGATAGCAAGATCGATCTTTTTTCTATGTTCATGGAGCGCTCTGTTAATCTGCTGAAGAGGCAAGGCTTCATGGCCATGATCAACATGCATTCATGGATGTTTCTGCCAACATTCGAGGCCTTGAGGCGAGAACTTCTCAAAACTGCTCCACCAACCACCGTTCTACACTTGGGAACCCGCGCGTTCGATACGATCGGGGGGGAGGTTGTTTCAACAGTCGCCTTTGTACTTGGAAAAGAATATCCAACTGACAATAGAACAGAGTATTACCGTTTGACCGATGGTCGTTCCGAGGCCGAGAAGACGTCTACTTTCATTGCCGCGCTCAAAAACAGCGGGCCCGCGAATATTCGATTCTCCAAGGATGCGAAACAGTTTCTTAGATTGCCAAGCGCCGCATTGGCCTATTGGGTTCCGGAAAGTGTATTAAGCGCATATCAAAACGTTAGCATTTCGGAAATGTTCGAGGTCGAAGGCAAGAATATCACCTCAGACAATGAGCGTTTCCTGCGATACATTTGGGAAGTTGATCTGGAGCAGCGGGGGCGAAAAAAGCGCTGGCTTCTGTATTCCAAAGGGGGGGAGTTCCGAAAGTGGGCTGGAAACCTCGAGCATGTTGTTGATTGGTCGGACTCCGCGAGAAGCTATTACAAAAGTCATTCATCAGGCCGTCTTATTCCGAAAGAATACTGGTATCGCGAGGGGGTAACATGGTCGCCAATCTCCACCAAAAAGTCTGGCTTTAGGCATCTTCCAGCCGACACCACTTTCGACACAAAGGGGCTTGCGGTCTTTCCTACAACATCCAGAGCAGCAGGTGTTTTGCTTGGCGCATTGAACAGTCCGTTCGCAAAAGTTGCGCTCGAAATCGCCAATCCCACGATGTCGATCAACCTATTTGACATTAAGACAATTCCGGCCCCATCCACGGATGTCGCTGATATTGCATGCGGTGTCGTTGAAAAATTGATTTCATTGGGATGCCACGACTGGGACGCCTACGAAACCTCTTGGGATTTTACCACGCTCCCGCTGCTCTCGCCCGATCATCGCGGTGAGACACTGGAGGACAGCTATGCCGAACTTCGCGCCCATTGGCAGGGTGTGACCGACGAGATGCAGCGACTCGAGGAAGAAAACAATTGCATCTTCATCGACGCCTATGGCTTGCAGGACGAGCTGATCCCAAAAGTGCCGATCCAGGAAATCACCCTCACCTGCAACCCGGCCTATCGCTATGGCGTGAAGAGCACGGAGGAGGACCGCGAGGCGCGGCTGCGCGAAGATACGGTAGCTGAATTCCTCCACTATGCCGTGGGCTGCATGTTTGGGCGCTACAGCCTCGACGCGCCCGGTCTGATCCTCGCCAATCAGGGGGAGGGGATCGAAGATTATCTGGCCCATGTGCCGGAGCCGAGTTTCTCCCCCGACCGCGACAATGTCATCCCGGTGCTGGATGCCGACTGGTTCGCCGATGACATCGTCACCCGCGCCCGCGATTTCCTGCGCGTCACTTTTGGTGATGCGAAGTTTCGTGAAAACCTCGCTTTCATCGAGAAGGCGCTTGGCAAAGACCTGCGCCGCTGGTTCACGAAGGATTTCTTCGACTATCATGTGCGCCGCTATAAAAAGCGCCCGATCTACTGGATGTTCTCCAGCCCCAACGGAAGCTTCAATGCGTTGATCTATATGCACCGCTATCGGCCCGACACGGTCTCGGTTGTGCTGAACCAATATGTGCGCGAATTCATCCATAAGTTGGAGGTGGAGCGCACCCGATTGGAAAAGCTGGCTGTCGATCCTGCCGCTACGCCCGCCCAGCAGACAAAGGCGCAGAAGGAAATAGCCACCGTCATCAAGCAGATCGCTGAGCTGACCGAATGGGAACGCGATGTCGTCTATCCGATGGCACAGCAGAGGATTGCCATCGATCTTGATGACGGGGTGAAGCGCAACTATCCGCTGTTCGCAGGTGCACTAAAGCCGATCAAGGGGCTGGAGGTCTTGGATGACTGACCGCATAACCATGGGGCTGACACGGCTCTATAACGATCAGGGACATCGCATCGTCTTTTGGTATGATGCTGCCCGAGATCTACGGGAGTCGTTCGACGCGGTTAATCTGCCCGGCGTCACTAAGGTAGAGATCGCCAACAACGAATTCGGTCTAAAGTACCGGATACTGCGGCAGGAGCCAAAAACGCAGTTTCTTCTGTACAAAGATGGCCCTGAGCCATCAATGTCCGAAAACTGGCTGCTCGATGTGCAATTGGCTAGCGCGGTCTTCCGTGCCGATCAGGCCGCGATCTGGGTGGCGGATCTCGGCATTCCGGCGAAGCACGAAGCCGCTGTCCGCGATCACCTCGAATTCTACCGTTCAGGCAAGCGGTTAGAAGCGTTACGCGTTATCGAGCGCGAGCGGCCATCGCAAAGCGCCAACGATGTCCGCCGCAAGATGCTGGCGGTTTGCGCTGATGCGGATGGTGATTTCGATACGGTGATTGAGGCGTTGCTGGCTGAACTCGCTGAAGGCCGTGATGACGCGCTGAAGCTGGTGGATAGGGTCGGGCTGGCTGACTTCTTCTGGAAGGAAGTGGCTGCGCGTTATGGCTATACGGCAGATGCGCCGGATTTTCAGGATTTCGCCATCACGCTGTTTTCGAGCGCCTGGTCGCGGGCTATGGGAGAGGCCTCTCCCCTGAACACTGATGGCGCTTTGATGTTCCGCCGCTGGAGCACCTCGCGCCGATGGGGTGAGGCATTCGAGAAACTCTCGGGCGATTATCAGGATGTGCTGAAGATCAGGGACAATCTGGCCTCCCGCGATTTTCGTACCCTGATCCCTTATGACCATTTCGAGGAAGTCGATCGGCGGATTGTTATCGCCATTGTTGAAGGGCTGGCTCAGCAGAGCCTGCCAGCGGCAGATGTGCTGAAATGGGTGCGCGACCGCCGCCAGAGCCATTGGTATGGCCGTTACGCGGATGTCTACCAGGCCATCGGCTATGCTACCGAGTTTCAGCAGGCGTTGGTCGAGGCTGATCTGACGATGACGAGCCTGTCCGATGGTGTGAAGCGCTATTCCGCGAGTTGGTTTCGACTGGACCAGCTTTATCGCAAGTTCATCTATCACATGCAGAAAAGCGGCCAGTCAGGGCTACTGTCCGCGCTCTATGAGGCGGTTGAAAACCGCTACACCACCAATTTCGTGCTGAAGCTGAACGATGTCTGGCAGGATCAGGTGGCACGCCTCACGGACTGGGCGGTCCCGGGCTTTCCGCGCCAGGCGGATTTTTATCGCGAGCAGGCCGCGGAATACCGGCGCAAGGATCAGAAGGTCGTCGTCATCATTTCGGACGCTCTGCGCTATGAGGTGGCCGAAGAGGCGCTGCGCGAGATCCGCAAGCTCAATCGGTTTGATGCCGAGCTAAAGCCAATGATCGGGGTCTTGCCGAGCTACACGCAGCTTGGCATGGCGGCGCTCTTGCCACACCGGCAACTGGCGATCCGCGATGACAATGATCTGGTGCTGCTGGACGGTGAAAGCAGCATGGGGGCCGGCGCTCGTGAAAAGGCGCTGGCTGCGGGCCGTGCAGGCGACCGGGTAAAGGTTCTGGCGGCGAAGGACTTCATAAATTTGGGAGCATCGGAAGGCAAAGACCTCTTCCGGGATCATGATATCTTATATCTCTACCACAATCAGATCGATGCCATCGGTGACAAGCTTGCCACTGAAGAAAACGTTCCTGCCGCAGCGGAGACAGCCATAGAGGACTTGGTAAAGCTGGTGCGGAAGCTGACCTCGGCCAACTTCTCGAACATCCTGATCACAGCCGATCACGGTTTCCTGTGGCAGCACAAGGCACTGGAAGAGAGCGGCTATGCGCTGAGCGAGCCTGAAGGCGAGATCGTTACACGAAACCGGCGCTTCGTGATCGGACGAGGCCTCAATAGTCGGGGTGGTGTGAAAAAGTTCACGGCTGCTGAGCTTGGCCTGGACGGTGATCAGGATATTTTGATCCTGAACTCAATCAGCCGCCTTCGCGTGAAGGGATCGGGCAGCCGCTTTGTGCATGGCGGAGCGAGCCTGCAGGAGGTCGTCTTGCCGGTTCTGCGAGTGGGCAAGCAGCGCAAAGAAGATGTCGGTCAGGTGTCGGTGCAGATCATTCCTCCAGCCCGAGCTCAGATCACTACAGGCCAGATCCAGGTCACACTCTATCAGGCCGAGCCAGTTACCGCAAAACAGCAGCCCCGGCAGGTCTATGCCGCTATCTTTGCTGGTGATGAAACGCTCATCTCTGACGAAGCAGAGCTGGATTTCGATTTCTCGTCCGAGAACTCGCGCGAGCGCGAACTATCGCGCAACTTCCTCCTATCCCGTGCAGCAGACGCCTATAACAATCAAACAGTCTTCCTGAAGCTGCGCACGCGCATCGGTAAGACCAGCCATTTCGAAGATCACGCTTCGCAGCCTTTGCTGCTGAAACGCGGGATCAGCACAGATTTCGATTTCTGAGGTGCCCATGTCGACCCTTGATGACAAGATCAACGAGCATTTTGCCGGTTTCGTGGTTCGAAAGGATCTAGTGAAGGCGGTAAAGGGGAATGCTATTGTTCCTACCTACGTGCTCGAATACTTGCTCGGCCAATACTGCGCGACCGACGATGAAGCCTCGATAGCGACTGGGATCGAGACGGTGAAAGACATCCTGCGCAAGCACTATGTCCATCGTTCTGAGGCGGGGTTGGTCCAGTCAACTATCAAAGAGCGTGGGCGCTACAAGGTTATCGATCAGGTCAGTGTTGCACTGAATGAGAAGACGGATGCTTACGAAGCAGTGTTCGAAAACCTTGGCATCAAACGGGTAGCGATCGATAGCGCTACGGTGAAGGCGCATCCAAAACTGCTGGTTACCGGCATCTGGTGTATTGCCGATGTCCAGTATGAGTTTTCGGAAGATAATCGGATATCCCCTTGGATCATCGACACCTTGAAGCCAATCCAGATCGCGCGCGTCGACTATGACGGTTACCGCGAAACGCGTGGTAAATTCACGACCGAAGAATGGATTGATCTTCTCATGCAAAGCATAGGCTTTGATCCGTCGCAATTCGGACGCCGATCAAAGCTTTTGCAGTTATTGCGGCTGGTTCCCTTCGTTGAGCGCAACTACAACCTTATCGAGCTTGGGCCCAAGGGGACTGGCAAGTCGCATATCTATTCCGAGTTTTCTCCCCACGGCCAGTTGATTTCGGGTGGCGAGGTTACCGTTCCAAAGCTTTTCGTGAACAACTCAAATGGCCGTATTGGATTGGTCGGCTACTGGGACGTCGTGGCGTTTGATGAGTTTGCCGGTCGTGAGAAGACGGCCAACAAAGCGCTTGTCGACATCATGAAGAACTACATGGCGAACAAGCAGTTTTCGCGTGGTGTAAATCCGATGGGCGCTGAGGCCAGTTTTGCCTTCGTTGGTAACACCGACCATAATGTTCCATGGATGTTGAAAAATACTGACCTGTTCGAAGCTCTGCCACCGCAGTTTCACGACAGCGCTTTTATCGATCGATTGCACGCCTATTTGCCCGGATGGGAAGTCGGCATCATCCGCGGCGAGATGTTCACATCGGGCTACGGGTTTATCGTCGACTATCTCGCTGAAATCCTACGACATTTGCGAGCTGAGGACTTCTCCCACCGGCCAGATCGTTATTTCACCGTTCCGGTTCAAACGCATATCCGCGATCGTGCAGCGATCAACAAGACCATGTCAGGCCTTCTGAAGCTGATCTTCCCGAATGGCGGCGAGACAGAAGCCGAATTAGAGGAGTTGCTGCGGTTTGCGATTGAGTGCCGGAAGCGCGTGAAGGATCAGCTCCTACGGATTGATAGCACCTTTGAGGCAGCGGATTTCCACTACATTGCGTCGTATGGGGTAAAACACCCTGTCACTACGCTCGAGGAAGAGGAGTTTCCTCAATTTTACCATCGCCGATCTGGTATCGAAACTGAGGACAGTGAATCTGAGGCGGTTTTGACGCCTACGCCTCCGACCGCTAGGCCGAACGCTGAAGCAGCAGTTGCCGCTCCCTCGCATATTGTTCCGCAGCCCGGTCATGTTGTTTTTGCCGAAAATCGCAAGGGGATCAGCTTTGATAAGATTTTTGGCCCGTGGACCGATGGTGCGTCGAAGATTACTATCACCGATCCCTACATCCGAAAATTCCATCAGGCACGCAACGTGATGGAGCTGATAGAAATGTTGATCCGGCGCAAACAGCCAGAGGATCAGGTTTCAGTGCACCTCGTTACCGCTCCAGACGATGGAAATATTCAAGAGCAGCGTGAATGTCTGGACGGTGTTGCGGAAGCCTGTACCGGCACAGGAATTACTTTCACGTGGATTTTTGACGGGAGTGGAACAGCCCACGCGCGAGACATAACGACAGACACCGGTTGGAAGATGGTTTTGGATAGAGGTCTCGATATCTTTCAGCCAACGCCCCGCAAGAGTAACGGATTTTCGCTGGGCGAGAGGATGCAAGAGCATCGAATGGTCAAGAGTTTTTACATTACCTATATTGAGGAGGGATAAGTTTAGCGAGTTCGCGTGACATCTCCTGATCGTTCAGGCAATTGCGCCGTGTGACTGCACTCGGGGTATTGGTTACATCCCATAATGCGGCCACCGCTTCTGCTTTTTCTTTCAATCAGGTGTCCAACATGGCATGTCGGACATTGAGGTAAAGCCTCGCCATCGATCGTTTCCAATCGGAAGTTGACGCCTGCTATAGCCCCCAATTCGCGAACATATCGCGAAGGCTGCCGGCCATTCATCAGCAGGAAGACGCCGCGGCTTGCGCGCGTCAGAGCGACGTAAAACAGTCGGCGCTCTTCGGCGTATTCGAACGTTTCCGGTTGCGGCATGACGAGGTTCAGAAGCTCGTCATCCTCAATTCGGCTGGGAACACCATATTCCCCCTCGCTGACATCGAGCAGAATTGTGTAGTCCGCCTCCAGACCTTTTGCCCGATGGAATGACAAACCCGAGACCTCGATGTTTTCAAATTGTGGAAGATCGCCGGCGAACGGGTCAAGCAGGTTATACCGCCAGAGCACCATGACTTTCAGCTTCGCACCGCTGTTCGTGCGCCATTGGCTCGCGATCCCGCCGAGAAAGCGGTCGAGCCGCTCTAGCAGGCGCATGCAAGCCTGACTGAAGTCGGGTTTACCCCGCTCGCCCGTTATCGGAATTGCCCTGATGGATCGTGCTATCGCCGGTCTGGCAGAGCGCACTGCCTTCCGCAGCTGGGCGGGGTTCCGCTGAATGAAGCCAGCGGCAGCATCGGCGATTACCTGATTGCATCGGTATGTCGTCTCGAGCCGACCTTGCCAGCTAGCGCCGAAATTTGCTTCAAATTGCGTGAAAATGCTGATGTCGGAGCCAGCAAAGCGGTATATCGATTGCCAGTCGTCGCCCACAGCGAAGATTTTTGAGAATGGCTTCTGGTTCTTCAGCGCCTTTATCAGATTGGCGCGTGAATCCGAAATATCCTGAAACTCATCGACGAGGATGAGGGAATAGGGGCTCTTATACCGTGCCTCCTCCACCAAGCTGGTCGCGTTGGCGATCATGGCATCAAAATCGATGCGTTTGTCGTCTTTGAGCTTTTGCGTGTAGGCCTCGGTTATCTTCCAGATCGCCTGCGCGAACACCCTGGCACGCTTCTTGTCGTGAAGGGAATTTGCGCGCTCCAGCAGCATTTCCAATGTCAGATCGCCAACACGAATATGCTTGATGCAGACGGCAATCAGCTTCTCATAGTGTTTGATAACAACTGGCTCAACCGCCTTCAGGATTTCCTCAAGGCTGCGCTGTTGGAACTGTATCTCTCGTTTTGAGAGCTCGGCCTCAAGTTGAAGGAGTAGCGTTCCGTCGTTTGCCTGGGCCGATTTCGTGGTGAACACATCGAGTTCTGCTCGGTTGTAGGCCGCCAGCTTGCTATCGGCATGTTCCACATAGTCGGCAAATGGCGAGGATCCATCGCTGTCGATGGCAAGATGCTCATGGATGGTGTTGCTTGCCGGGTAATAAAAGTCGGGATGCACATGTCTGATCGTCCCGTCTTCGTCCTCCGTGGCAACCTGGCGCTCGTATTGAAACTCGACTGTGTTGAGCCACAGCCAGTTCGCAATCGTCTGCTCTTGCAACGACCTGACGTAGACCCCACCGAATGCGCCGATAGACGCTTCGCTACCACGCCGGCGCGCCGAGATGTAGCGGTCATAGTCCGCATCGCTGTCAAACACGGAGGCAGGAATATCGGCTTTCGGATAGAGTACCAGAAGCTCAATCCAGACCTTGGCAAAGCTCGCGTCCGATTGCATCAAGTCTTCGATGATCCTGGCGATAACCCGTGCCTCGCCAGCAGGATGTTCCACCCAGTTCGCCAATTGCGGTGGCTTGCCCTCTACCAGTTTGATGATATCCCGACCGAGAGCGTGAAAAGTCGTGACCTTGCACTGGAGATCCGGTGGCTGGACACCAAGCTGATGCGCTATTCGTTCCTTCAGCTCTTCAGCCGCGGTTCTATTGTAGGCGAGAACAAGGATTTCCTCTGGTTGATATAGTCCCTTGTCGAGCACATAGGCGACCTTGCCGACCATTGTCGCTGACTTGCCTGAGCCTGCTGACGCGATCAGGAGATTGCTGTCTTCCAATCGGATACAGGATTCTCTCTGTTGGTCTGACAACGACCTGCCATCGAGATCATCGAAGAATGCGGCATATCTGGCGAGCTCGGTCGCAAGAAATTCATGATTGTACCGATGGCGTCGGTCAGGGTCGGTCAGGAAAGCCAGGGACCGTGGAAGGTTGGCTTCCATTGCCGCTGTTATACCGTCTGCATCAAACAATGGGTGGGAGAGTGCTGCCGCGGCCGGACCAGAAACACTTGCGATGGCTCGCGCCAGATCCGCTTGTGCCAGATATTGACGCTTACCCGCGATCAAAGGCTCAAGTTTCGCATCGACCTCTTTCAAGGCCTCTTGATCCGACCCGATCAGCTCCAGCAGGTAGCGATTGACGAACCTGTGAAGGTCGTTGGCGAGCCGGCTCGCCGCCTCCTCGTTGAGGCACGATAGAGTTTCGACATGACTACGCGTGCGAAGTTCGACCTTATGCCAAAGCAGGGCCTTTTTGATCCGGATGTCGGTAATGTCGAGACATTGTAGCTCGGCCCGCGTACCGGTGTGCAGCTCGACCGAGCTTGCGGTCGCTGTCGGTAACCGGAGCTTCCATCTGCCGGAAGGAAGGAGGCGTGCGAAAAGGCCGGGTCGATAGGTGGTGTAACGGTTGAAAATCACGGGTAGGCCATCGCAAGTATTGTCATTTCAGTCGTCGCACCAAACGGAAACGTAGATGATTTTTCATCCATAGCAGATTTGTTCAGTCGCCCTTGGCGGCTTGCTCTCCTCTTGAGAGTATCCCGTTATCGTCCATCCTGCGGGAGGTGCGGTATCTGTTCAGCAATGAGCGGCCTTTCCCAGAATGCGAGCAAGCCAGCTGGGTAACTGAGGGGAGGCAGCAACCAGCTCGTTGAAAGATTCTGTGCAAAGCTTCCGCTTAATGCGGGGAAGAGCTTCTTCAGCTCTTTCTGGACCAAGCCAAGCGAGTGCGCGTACCGCAACACCTGCAGGCTTGTTTGCCAAGACGAGTTTCCAGCGGGATACGTGCTGTAACTCGACCGTCTGGCTACCTATGGTCATGGTTCGACTGCGACCGGATGTATAGTAAATGTAGCGGATCGGGACCTGGCTGGACAGTCCCAGTGAATTTGCAGCAGCGGCCCCATTCGAGACGATGATCTCGCCTCGCTGCTGAGCAACCGCTTCTATCGCTTGCTCGACAGTTGAGTGGCTTCCAAATTGACCTTTCACGGCAACTAAATAAATACCGCGGCCGGCTCGGACGAGATCGCCACGTTCGCAGAGACGTGTCAATGCCTGGTCTATCGCTGCGCGGTTTCCCAGGTGTAGCAAAGCCTTGGCGGATAGCGCGGTGCCATCCGAAAATTGTGCGGCATAAGCCATAATCTGCGTTGTCAGCTTCTGCATGGCAGCAACTCCTGTCAGAAATTTAAGCAATTTTCTGACAGTTTCGCAATGTGGCCTTTGCTTATTCGGATTAAATATGCGCGGCAAACAGTTCTTATTTGTGAACCTTCTTGAGAGTTCGGCTTAATCCACCCCCTCCAGAATAGCTTGTAAGGCTCATAGTCCCGTAGGCATATGCGTTGATGTGGGGCTGATCCGTAAAAGCGGAGATTGAATATCGACAGCCAACAAAATCGCCCATAGCGTGTGGTAGGGTGTCAATATTTGTCATGGTTGGCAAAGAAGGATTTTTGACATGTCGTTCTCAAAGTCTCAGGATCTCATCCGACTAGCGCGAATGGCTGTGGTGCGGCGGACTGGGATTAGTCTCGACGAAATTCGCGAGGAATTTGGCATCTCGCATCGGACAGCGCAGCGCATGACCGAAGCGCTTGAAGCTACCTTCATCAATGTTGAGACTGTTGACGGTGATGACCGCAAGCGGCGGTGGCGCGTCGCTGACCCCTTACTCGAAAAACTGCAGATCCGCCAGGAAACGGCGGTGGAGGCGCTGGAGATCGCCACCAGAGCAGCGCGCAGTGACGGCCGTGTACGCCATGCTGGTGCGCTGGAAGACCTTCGTAGTGGATTGCTTGCACGCCTCACACCAAGAGAAGCTCTTCGCACTGAGGCAGACGTTGAAGCTGTGCTATTGGGGATGGGTTCGGTTACGCGTCCTGGACCGCGCGTCAATTTGGTGCCGGCTGTGGTCGATGCCGTTATTGAGGCGCTACGCGGTCCATTCCGACTAAAAATGCGATACGGAGCAGGGGATTCGTCCGAACGTATTGTTGAGCCGCATGGTTTTTTACTTGGGCATAGAAGTTATCTTGTGGCGTGTAAGCCAGGGTGCGGCGAAGACATGCGAAATTTTCGGATGGATCGCATATTTAGCGCTCAGAGCCTGGATGAGAGCTTTAGTTTTGCGCCTGGCTTTTCACTAGAAGATTACGCCGCGCGATCCTTTGGCGTCTATCAGAACCCAAAACAGTACGACGAAGTGGTCTGGCGTTTCTCACCACAAGCTTCAGCACGAGCGAGAGAATTTTGCTTTCACCCAAAACAGACATTGGAGCAGCAAGAGGACGGAAGCCTGATCGTGCGCTTCCATGCGGCAGGCTGGTTGGAAATGGCTTGGCATCTTTATTCATGGGGGAGTGCCGTAGAAGTCATCGCACCCGATGGATTACGCAGCTTCATCGAAAACTACCGCAGATCTGACTTCGACTCATTACCATAGGCCGTTTTCGAACAGCTGATTATAGGAAGTCGGTGACTGCATCACTTGCAAGGGTGACAGTTTTTGACACCCATGCCTGTCTATTATCGAATGACACCGTCATTGGGTGTTTCGATAAGGAGAATTGGATGGCCAAGGGAAAAGGAAGCACTTTCCGAAGCGCGATCAGCGGAAAGTTTGTCACTGCCAAGCATGGACGCGCAAATTCCAAAACGACTGTGCAGGAAGCGAAAGGTGGCGGGAGCACTGGAGGGAGCTATAGGAGCGCCATTTCCGGGCGATTCGTGACAACGAAATACGGCAAGTCGCACCCGCATACGACTATCAAAGACAGCTAATTTTTACTTTTAGAAAGGTTTTTCAATGGCTCAATGTACAGCGCCTAGGGAAGGACATCGTTCAGCGAACGCAGCTGCGAACTGCCCCGCATGCCGGGGTAGCAGCCGCTATGGCGGTTACCGCAGCTATAGCACTTATAACAGTGGTTACGGATCGTATTCCTCGTACTCGCCTTCGGTCAGCTCTTCGTCGGGAAGCAGCAGCGGTGGATCAGGCCGGGTACGAGCGAAGTGGTCCAAAGCCGGGTCGTCCATATTATATACACCCACAGAGGTGCGAGCACTTACGCCGATCCGCGAGACTGCCGAGAGCAGAGCGCAATTACCTGACCTCCGTGACGTCTTCCTATGTCACGCATGGGATGATCGGCAGGGGGATGCCAAGGAGTTGCATGATCTTCTCGAGGAACGAGGTGTAACAGTCTGGTTCAGCGAGAAGGACGTTGCTCTTGGTACGTCGTTGCTTCGCGAAATCGATAAAGGGTTAGTAAAGTCGCGGGTCGGTATCGTGTTGGTAACTCCCGCATTGCTCCGCCGCCTCCCAGCAGCTGGCGTTGCCGATAAAGAGCTTTCAGCATTGCTGGCTACCGAACAGCTCGTACCCATCGTCCATAATACGACGTACGAAGCCCTGCGCAACGTCAGCCCACTTCTGGCATCGCGAAGCGGCCTGAGTACCGGAGAAGATACGATGGCGGTGGTAGCGGACAAGCTTGCCGAACTTGTTGCGACTTAGGTTTGGGTAGGAATGTCTCCATGTTGAAAACCAATACACGTCAGGCGAACTGGCGCCGAGCCAACCCGGTGAAATACGACGCCCATCTTGCCGTTCAACGCGCGGTAAAGGCGGGCGAACTCGAAAAGCAGACGTGCGAGGTGTGCGGAGTTGAGGCGGTCGATGCTCATCACGATCGATACGATCAGCCCCTAAAAGTACGTTGGCTATGCAGGCTTCATCATACTCGTCTTCACCATCGTGGTGAAGACCTGTTCCCAATTCGACCACGTGAAATCCGTTAGAACCGATGGTAGTTGCCGATTAACAGAAACAGCATGTTTTGTTGCGCCGATCAGGCGCTTCACGCTCAGGTTATAGAATTTATAAATGCCTCAAGCTCCGCTATGCTTGTCATGACATGCTCAAATTCTGGGATCTCGCCGAAGACCATCGCCGACATGCGACTATAGTCGCGGGCGAGTCTGTCGCGCATCTCTGGCGTGAAAACGAGCCGATAGCTCCCCGGAACCGCACGATCGTAGCGATGGTCGGGTGCGCGAAACATAAGTTCCTTATGGGCTCTGCATGCCTCCGCCAGCTTGTTCATTGAAGCCGTTTTCTCGCCATACGCGCCGTTAGTCCAGATTTGATGGACGTCATAGTAGTGACGCGAATATCGATTGAGATCTGGCACAGGCTTTTCAGGATTTTGCTCGCCGGCTCGCTTCTCGGTCATTTCGGTCATCGCGTGGAGGATAAGCACCTTTTCCCAGAAGGTTCTTTCCGGCTTCACCGTTGTCACTCCGTGGACAGCCAGATCGTTCGCTAAGCTTAACTCAGATGCGATGTATGGAGTGATCGTGCGAGTTTCGACAGGGACAGGATCGGGGCGGGCCCCGCCTTCTATCCTTACTGCCGGCTGAACGTAATCAATGTCGCCTGCGAACACGCTCTTATAGGCGACGACCAGAATATCCAGGGCATCGCGTTGCCGATAGGCATCGTAGCCGTATTCAACGGCAAAGTGTCCTGCCTCGCCGATGGCGACCTCGGTCTCTTCGATCTTTCGCAAAAGCTGGTCACGCAAGGGGCCGGAAATGTAAGTGCGTGCGGCCTCATCAACCTTGTCCGCGAGCATTCTTTGCTGCTTGGTCACAGAGACCTGTTCGGCGATTTCTTTCTCGAGGGGAGCGTCGATATCGGCCTTATAGATGCCGATGTCGATGTCTTCCGAGAACCGTTTGATGACGTCATAGGCCTTGCTCAGGCTGGTGCCACCCTTGAAATAGAGATTGACCGGGTCGCTTTCTCGCTGATTGAACAAAAAGTCCAGGATCCAGCAGACATATAGATCCTTTTCGATATTCTCTGCGCGTGTCTGGAGCCCGGCCGCTACTGCCGCATATAGCGCGCGGCGTTCGTCAGGGCTCGATCGAAGAACTTCAATGAACGTCGTCTGCATCTGGGGTCTTCTCTTGTTTGTTCTGGTTCGGCGCCAAAGCGTCTGCGATTTCTTGCGCAGCCGGATACATCCATGCCGGCATAGCTGCGAGGTTCGCTCGCAGATCGCCAGAGATCGCTTGTCGGCTCGGGCTGTTCTTTAGTTTCTGGATAATTCCATTTATCGCAGGTTCAAGGCTTTTGGGTTCATCGCGTAACCAGGCCAACGCTTGAACGATGCGCATTGCCGGTCGTCCGGCCCAGAATGCGGCCTTTGCCGAAGCTCTCTTGAAGTCAAGCCTGTAGACAACCGGTGTGCTTGCCTGAATATCACCTGCGGCAGCATCGATCTCAATCGTTCGGGGGTAAGTGTCTGCGTGGATGGTTGATCGTGCGGGAGCAGCTGTCGTGAGACCGAGGTCGTTCGCCGCGGTCATTCCATCGACGAGGATTCGAAGTTTGTCCCGACGGGCAATCGCATCGACGAAAGACGCGCGCGGTGGAAAAACCAGCTTTCCCGTGAGCTTGCTGACGGAGGGTTTGTCATAAAGGCCGCGATATGGCCGGCGAATATCGCCTCGATTCGTCAGGCGTTGCAGCGCCTTCTCTACAGCGTTTGGGCTGGCCAAATCCAGGAAGTCACCGCGAGACCATACACCCGAAGGCGCGCCAGCGGCGATTCGTGCGTAGATGCGCTCGAGCGTATCTGATGTCGGATCAGGCATAAAAGACTCTCCAGTGTCCAAAGATTATATTCAAATTCTGGTCAGTGACAAGCTGTCCAAAGTTTGAGTACAAATTCTGGTCAGTAAATCTGAGATGCCGGTATCGATCGATGCCGGCGAGCACTTTCGGTAGAGGCCAGACGATAAGAGCACGCGATGGTGTCGCCGCACCGACGGGAAACAGCCCAATCCCGCTCTCATGCGATGGCGTCCTGGCCCGGGGCCGGATCTTCCACGATCAACCCGCAAGGGGTCCGCTAGCAAGCTGCGGCCGCTTGGCTGCGCCGCCGCGGTGATCGCGCCCGCCCTCGTGCCTTTTTGGAGCCATCGTGTTGGTGTGGACGGCCCTCGGCGGCATCCTAGATGCCAGAGAGTGTGTCGTAACTTGAAACATGGAGCCACAAGTGGATCAGATTGCTCGCATCGGCATGGATACATCGAAGCATGTCT
>Ga0209070_100310_pt1 | contig 41277 bp, 33 predicted proteins | sample SynthPrep_5_END__FD_187205 | JGI IMG/M metagenome (GOLD analysis project Ga0209070, IMG submission 187205) | Synthetic microbial communities from Ohio, USA - SynthPrep_5_END_DS10_MetaG (SPAdes) (version 2) | ecosystem: Engineered > Bioreactor > Aerobic > Activated sludge | place: USA: Ohio... | reverse complement strand
GGCGCAGCGGACGGGACTCGAACCCGCGACCCCCGGCGTGACAGGCCGGTATTCTAACCGACTGAACTACCGCTGCGCGTAACACATGAAGCGAATGGTGGGTGATGACGGGATCGAACCGCCGACATTCTGCTTGTAAGGCAGACGCTCTCCCAGCTGAGCTAATCACCCTTCGTTTCGGTGTGGCGCGCATTCTACGGAGCGACCTTAAGTCTGGCAAGCACTTTCTGAAATCTTTTTTTTGATAGCTTCCAATGGCTTAGGCAGGGTTGGCCTGGGACGTTATCAAGAGAATAATGCCCCCCTTTGTATAAAGGAGAGACTCACCCCATGTGGTTCAAGAACCTGCTTATCTATCGCCTGACCCAAGATCTGCCTGTTGATGCCGAGGCGTTGGAAGCGGCCATGGCCACCAAACTGGCGCGCCCTTGCGCGAGCCAGGAATTGACCACTTATGGTTTCGTCGCGCCTTTTGGTAAAGGTGAAGACGCTCCCCTGGTTCACGTCAGCGGTGATTTCCTGCTGATCGCTGCGCGCAAGGAAGAACGCATCCTGCCGGGCAGCGTGGTGCGTGACGCACTGAAAGAGAAAGTCGAAGAAATCGAGGCCGAGCAGATGCGCAAGGTCTATAAAAAGGAACGCGATCAGATCAAGGATGAAATCATCCAGGCCTTCCTGCCACGCGCCTTTATCCGTCGCTCCTCCACCTTCGCCGCCATCGCGCCGAAACAGGGCCTGATCCTGGTCAACTCGGCAAGCCCGAAACGCGCTGAAGACCTGCTGTCGACCCTGCGTGAAGTGATCGGCACCCTGCCCGTTCGCCCGCTCACGGTGAAAACCGCGCCAACCGCAATCATGACCGACTGGGTCACCACCCAGAAGCCGGCCGATGACTTCTTCGTCCTCGACGAATGCGAACTGCGCGACACCCACGAAGACGGCGGCATCGTGCGCTGCAAGCGCCAGGACCTGACCGGCGAAGAGATCCAACTGCACCTGACCACCGGCAAAGTCGTGACCCAATTGTCCCTGGCCTGGCAGGACAAGCTGTCCTTCATGCTCGACGACAAAATGACCGTCAAGCGCCTGAAGTTCGAAGACCTGCTGCAAGACCAGGCGGAACAGGACGGCGGCGACGAGGCCCTGGGCCAACTGGATGCGAGCTTTACCCTGATGATGCTGACGTTCGGCGATTTCTTGCCGGCGCTGGTTGAAGCATTGGGCGGTGAAGAGACTCCGCAGGGTATCTAAACCGTGTGAAATTCAAAATGTGGGAGGGGGCTTGCCCCCGATAGCATTCTGTCAGTTAAAAACACCTATGACTGACAGACTGCAATCGGGGGCAAGCCCCCTCCCACATTTGATCGAATCCAACAAAAAAGGACATCCCCATGCGCGCACTCGCCGCCTTGAGCCGCTTCGTCGGCAATACCTTCGCCTACTGGGTGTTGATTTTCGCCGTCGTCGCCTTCCTCGAACCCGGCTGGTTCATTGGCCTTAAAAGCGCCATTGTCCCGCTGCTGGGCCTGGTGATGTTCGGCATGGGGCTGACCCTCAAACTCGATGACTTCGCCGAAGTCGCCCGCCACCCCTGGCGTGTGGCATTGGGCGTGGTTGCGCATTTCGTGATCATGCCGGGCGTGGCGTGGTTGCTGTGCCAGGCCTTCCATCTCCCCCCGGAAATCGCCGTCGGCGTGATCTTGGTCGGTTGCTGCCCAAGCGGCACCTCGTCCAACGTGATGACCTGGCTGGCCCGTGGCGACCTGGCGTTGTCGGTGGCCATCGCCGCCGTCACCACCCTCCTCGCCCCGCTGCTCACGCCAGCATTGATCTGGCTGCTGGCCTCGGCCTGGCTGCCGGTGTCGTTCATGGAGCTGTTCTGGTCGATCCTGCAAGTGGTGTTGCTGCCGATCGTGCTCGGCGTGCTGGCGCAACGCGTGCTCGGCGACCGGGTTCGGCATGCGGTCGATGTGCTGCCACTGGTGTCGGTGGTGAGCATCGTGATCATCGTCGCGGCGGTGGTGGCGGCGAGCCAGGCGAAGATTGCCGAGTCGGGCCTGTTGATCATGGCAGTGGTGATGCTGCATAACAGCTTTGGTTACCTGCTGGGTTACTTCACCGGCCGCGTGTTCAAGTTGCCGTTGGCGCAGCGCAAGTCGCTGGCGCTGGAGGTGGGCATGCAGAACTCCGGGCTGGGCGCCGCGCTGGCCAGTGCGCACTTTTCGCCGCTGGCGGCGGTGCCGAGTGCCTTGTTCAGTGTCTGGCACAATATCTCCGGTGCATTGCTGTCGACTTACTTCCGCCGCATGAGCGAAAAGGAAGACCGTCGCGCCCTGGAGAACACCCCGCAAACTTGATCAGCCGAGCACTTTTCGGCACTCTAACGCGCTTCGCGGGGACGACCCCGCGACGCGCTCAAGCGACTACTCCGGGGACGACCCCACCTAGTGTTAGGAGGTCATCATGTCCTGGATCATTCTGTTTTTCGCGGGTCTGTTTGAAGTCGGCTGGGCCGTCGGCCTGAAGTACACCGACGGTTTCAGCAAGCCACTCCCCACCGCCCTGACGATTGCCGCCATGGCCATCAGCCTTGGCCTGCTGGGGCTCGCCATGAAGGAACTGCCTCTGGGCACCGCCTATGCCATCTGGACCGGCGTGGGTGCAGTGGGCACTGTGATCGCTGGGATTATCCTGTTTGGGGAATCCATGGCGTTGTTCCGGTTGGCCAGCGTGGCGTTGATCATTTGTGGGCTTATTGGCCTGAAAATCTCCACATAACCCTTGTAGGAGCCCGCTTGCGGGCGATGGCGGCCTGAAGATAGCCGTCGCCGGCAAGCCGCGCTCCTACAGGACCGTGCCGCGCAGCTGAGTAACTTTCTCCTGCAACTGCGCCGGCGTCGCCAACTCGACCGCCACCGGCTCACCCGCCACCAACACCACCCGCGACCAGATGCGATGGAAGAAGCCCTTCTTCGGATCCCGACTGAAGAAACTCCCCCACAACCCCTGCAACGCCATCGGAATCACCGGCACCGCCGTCTCTTCCAGAATCCGCGTCACGCCACCACGAAACTCATTCATCTCGCCATCGGCGGTCAGCTTGCCTTCGGGGAAAATGCACACCAACTCGCCGTCCTTCAGGTACTGCGCAATCCGTGTGAAGGCCTTTTCGTAGATCTGGATATCTTCATGACGCCCAGCAATCGGAATCGCCCCGGCGGTACGAAAGATAAAGTTCAGCACCGGCAAACGGTAGATCTTGTAGTACGTGACAAAGCGAATCGGCCGACGCACCGCGCCGCCAATCAACAGTGCATCCACAAACGACACATGGTTGCACACCAACAACGCCGCGCCTTCATCCGGGATCGCCTGCAGGTTGCGATGCTCCACGCGGTACATGGAATGGCTGAGCAGCCAGATCATGAAACGCATGGTGAACTCGGGGACGATCTTGAAGATGTAGGTGTTGACCGCGATGTTGAGCAGCGACACCACCAGGAACAGTTCCGGGATCGACAGCTTGGCCACGCTCAGCAGCAGGATCGACACGATGGCCGAGACCACCATGAACAGCGCGTTGAGAATGTTGTTCGCGGCGATCACGCGCGCGCGTTCGTTCTCGGCGGTACGCGACTGGATCAGTGCATACAGCGGCACGATGTAGAAGCCGCCGAATACACCCAGGCCGAGGATATCGAACAGCACCCACCACGCCTGGCCGTAGCTGAGCACGGCAAGCCAATCGTTGGCCTGCACGTTCTGCGGGAAGCCGCCGGAGTGCCACCACAGCAGCAGGCCGAACACCGTCAGGCCGAATGAACCGAACGGCACCAGGCCGATTTCGACCTTACGCCCGGAGAGCTTTTCGCAGAGCATCGAACCCAGTGCGATACCCACCGAGAACACCGTGAGGATCAGTGTCACCACGGTCTCGTCGCCGTACAACCACTCCTTGGCGTAGGCCGGGATCTGCGTCAGGTAGATGGCACCGACAAACCAGAACCACGAGTTGCCGACGATGGAGCGCGAAACGGCCGGCGTCTGCCCCAGGCCCAAGCGCAGGGTGGCCCAGGACTCGCTGAAGATATTCCAGTTCAAGCGCAGTTCCGGGGTCGACGCGGCCGCGCGCGGAATGCTGCGGCTGGCCAGGTAACCCAGCACCGCTACGCCGACAATCGCCACGGACACCACGGGGGCGTAATGGGTGGACGACATCATGATCCCGGCGCCGATGGTGCCGGCCAGGATCGCCAGGAACGTGCCCATTTCCACCAGGCCGTTGCCGCCGACCAGCTCATCGTCATGCAATGCCTGGGGCATGATCGAGTACTTCACCGGGCCGAACAGCGCCGAGTGAGTGCCCATGGCAAACAGCGCGAGCAGCATCAGCTCCAGGTGGTTGGTGAGGAAGCCCGTCGCGCCCACGGCCATGATCACGATCTCGCCGATCTTGATCGCGCGGATCAACGCGTCCTTGTTGAATTTCTCGCCAAACTGCCCGGCCAGGGCCGAGAACAGGAAGAACGGCAGGATAAACAGCAATGCGCAGAGGTTGACCCAGATCGAGCGGTCACCGTCGATAGTGAGCTTGTAGAGAATGGCCAGGATCAGCGATTGCTTGAAGATGTTGTCGTTGAAAGCGCCCAGCAACTGGGTGATGAAAAACGGCAGGAAACGCCGTGTGCGCAGCAAGGTGAATTGCGAGGGGTGGCTCATCGTCCGTGTTCCTGCGTGGCCTGTTTTTTTGTAAAAGCTGTCAGGCCACGACTTTACCTAATCCGGCTTACTTATTCGCTAGTCCTGCAATGCAAGGCGAAACAAAAAGCTCACCTTTATAGGCACCCTGCACGGTGCGCTTGGCCACGATCAGCCACATCAGCGCCAATGCCACCACCAGCACGCTGCCAAAAACGCTGAAGAACCCCAGGTGCAGCAGGCTCGCCAGCTTCAGCGTCGCCAGGGCATACACGCCCAGCGGGAAGGTGAAACCCCACCAACCGAGGTTGAACGGGATACCGGCGCGCAGGTAACGCAGGGTGATCAGCACCGCAATCAGCATCCACCACAGGCCGAAGCCCCACAACGTAATGCCCGCTACCAGGCCGAGGCCGTTGGCGATCTCACCGACACCCGGCAAGCCATTGGCCGCAAAGATCGCCGGCGCATCGCCCCCCAGCAGCAACATGCCCAGCGCACCGGTGCCGATGGGACCCAGGGCCAGCCAACTCGACGCGGCCATATTGGCGTGGGGCAGTTTGTGCAGGGCCATGCGCAGCATCAGGATGGTCAGGATGCTGAACGCCACCGGCAACGAAAACGCCCACAGCACATAGCTGGTCACCAGCATCACCAGTTGCGAATGCGCGTCTGCCAGGTGCGGCGCGAGCAGCCCACCACTGGCCGCGGCAACTTCAGCGGCAACCACAGGCAGCAGCCAGACGGCGGTCATCTGGTCGATGCTGTGTTCCTGGCGGGTGAACATCATGAAGGGGATAAGCACGCCGCAGGCCAGGGCCATGCCCACGTCCAACCACCACAGGGTTTCAGCCAGCGGTATCACACCGGCGCCCCAGCGCGGCAGGCCAAATAACAGCAAGCCGTTGAGAATCGTCGCGAGCCCCATGGGGATGGTGCCGAAAAACATCGAGACGGTGGAGTGACCGAAAATACGCCGCGCCTCGTGGAAAAACATCACCCAGCGGGCCGCGTACAACACGCTGAACAACACAAATAGGCCAACAGTGAACAACCACAACGCCTCGGCGATGGCGTGCAGGCCAGGCAGGTTGACTGGCAACTGCGCCAGGGCCAGTGCGAGCACACCAGTGCCCATGGTGGCGGCAAACCAGTTCGGCGTGAACTGGCGGATCACTTCCCGTGGATGGGTCAGGTGACTGAAGGGTTTGTAACTGATGCTATTCGAGCAGGTCATGATGGCAATCCTCTTCCTCGCATGAGGGTGAGACCATGGTAGAACCGAATCGAATATCTATATAACGGGTAATATCTCTATCTATTATCTACTTTACCTATATATCGTCAGACGCTGCCTTCGCACTCGATCACCAGAATCCGCGCCGGCCCTTGCGGGTGGGCCACGTGCTCGGTGCCGACGCTGGCGTAAAAGATGTCCCCGACGCCCAGCTCCGCCACCTGTTCGAAACCATTGTCGCGGTAGTGCATCTGCACCCGGCCATCGAGCACCACAAACACTTCTTCGCCGTCGTTGATATGCCAGCGATAGGGCTGGTCGGTCCAGTGCAGGCGCGTGGTGATGCCATTCATGTTGGCGATGTCCAGCGCCTCCCAGGCACGGCTGCCGGTGAAGTCCTTGCTGCGGATGATCTTCATGCGCGAATCTCGATCAGGCGGATACGGGCACTGATTATTACCCATCAGCCGCCTGTCGTCGCCCGCACGCGCGCCGAATCCTGCAACAGCAAGGCAATGAGCGCACCGACAGCCAGCAGGATGAGGACCGCGCCGTAGCCGTCGGTGGTGGCGATCAGGCCAAAGCTGCGAATCAGGTTGCCCGCCAGTAACGAAGGCAAGCAGAACGCCAGGTAGCTCAGCACATAGAACGCCGACATCAGCCCCGCGCGCTCGTGGGGCAAGGCCAACGGCACCACACTGCGCAAGGCGCCAAGAAAGCCCGCGCCAAAGCCACTGCCGGCGATCAGCGTGGCGATGAAGAACAGGGGCAGGCTGGCGCTGTGCACCGCCGTGAGGATCAGCGTTACACCGATGGCCAGCAAGCCGGCGCCGAGACGCAGCACCTTGTCGGCCGGACGATTACGCAAGGTAAAGATCATCAACGCGCCGCTCAGGGTCAGCACGGCCACCAGGCCGCCACCGATCAGGTTGGAGGTAGACCCGGTGGCGGCCCGCACCAGCGACGGGGCCAGTGACAAGTAGAAGCCACCCATCGCCCACACCGCCACATCCACCGGCAATGACAGCCACAACGCCCGGCGCGCCTGGGGCGGTACATGCAATGTTGGGCGCAGCGACGCCAGTGCGCCGGGGATGCGGCTCACCGTTTCCGGCAGGCGCCATACGTAGAGGGCCTGCAACAGCATCAAGGCCAGCAACGTCCAGTAGATCAACTGGGTCGGGAGGGGCGCGAATTCCACCAGCAGACTGCTGCCCATCGCCCCGCAAGCCATGCCCAAGAGCGGCGCCACGCTGTTGACCAGCGGGCCCTGTTGGCGGTCGGTGTCGAGCAGTGCCGCGCCTAATACGGCGGTGGCCATGCCAGTGGCAAACCCTTGCAACGTGCGGGCGGCAATCAGCCAGGCCACGCTGCCTTCATTGATAAACAGCAGCATCGCCAGCATATCCAGGAGCAGCGCAGCAAAAATCACCGGCTTGCGCCCCAGGTGGTCCGACAAAGAGCCGACGGTCAACAGCGCCGCCAGCAGGCTGAGGGCGTAGACACCGAAGATCAGCGTCAGCATGCCTGCCGAAAAATGCAGGCCTTCCTGATACAGGTGGTACAACGGCGTCGGCGCACTCGAAGCGGCCAGGAAGGTCAGCAAGGTGATCGCGAGAAACACCAGGCTGGAACGATGGGAAACAGGACTGGACATGCACACGCTCCGCTAAAGCTAATATTTTGCTTTTGCAGAGTGTGCTACCCGCCAGCGCTTAAAGCAAATTCTTTGTGTTAAGGTCACAAACATGGCGATAAAAGAAGGCCTTCGCCCGGGGGGCCGCAGTGCCCGGGTACAAGAATCCGTCCATTCGGCGGTGCGTGAACTGCTGGAAGCCCACGAGCGCTCCAGCGTCACCGTGCCCATGATTGCCACACGCGCAGGCGTCACGCCCTCGACTATCTACCGGCGCTGGGGCGACCTCTCCGTGCTGCTCGCGGACGTGGCCCTGGCGCGCATGCGCCCCGACAGCGAACCCGCCAACACCGGCAGCCTGCGCGGCGACCTGCAGGCTTGGGCCGAGCAATACTTGGATGAAATGAGTTCGGAGCCGGGCCGCAACATGATGCGCGACCTGCAGTGCACGATCACGCCGGGATACTGCGTGAGCATCCTGAGTGGGCAGTTGCAGGCGATTGTCGATCGCTACCCGCAAAGCACGCCGCCGAGCGTGGACCACCTGATCAACCTGATCGCAGCGCCAACGGTGTTTCGCATTCTATTTTCGAACGCCCCGCTGACAGTGCAAGAACTGCACGCCCTGATCGAACTGGCACTCAACGCCTGAACCTCCCCTGTAGGAGCCGGCTTGCCGGCGATGGCATAACGCTGGGTGTACCTGCTATACCGAGCCGCCTGCATCGCCGGCAAGCCAGCTCCTACACCTACCTGCCTTTGATCCAACCACTCAGGCCGGCTGTCAGGCCGCCGTGCTCTTGCTTTTGATCTTGATCCTAGGCGCCCCGTCAAACACGCTGGCCGGAATTCGACAGGGATTTGGGGGGGTAAACCGGCAGGGATGCCGGTTTAGCCGCCCCGCGCCATGGATGGCGCGTGGCGGCGGCCCCCCAAATACCTGTCGGATTACGGGCACACCGAGCCTAGGCGAGGTGCCGAGTGTTGGGGCAAGAGCCCTTTGGTTACTTTGGGGCTTTTCCAAAGTGACCCGCCGTAAGGGCGGAACCAATACCAGCCGTTACCCAAATAACGGATATGTACCCGATCAGATCCAACATCCAGGTCGGCTGTCAGACCGCCTTCGCAGGCAAGCCAGCTCCCACAGCGGTGCAAAAAAAAACGGCCTCATCCGAGGCCGTTTTTTCATTGCGGATCGCTGCTCAGGTACGCATCCCACGCCCGCTCACCAACAACCGCGCACAGCCGATATACAACACCACCGTGGCGACGATCATAAAGGTGATCGCCACGCTGATCTTGATATCCGACACCCCCAGGATGCCGTAGCGAAACGCGTTGACCATGTGCAATACCGGGTTGGCCAGCGACACAGTCTGCCAGAACGGCGGCAGCAGCGTGATGGAGTAGAACACCCCGCCCAGGTAGGTCAGCGGCGTCAGCACGAAGGTCGGGATGATCGAAATATCATCGAAGTTGCGCGCAAATACGGCGTTGATGAAGCCCAGCAGCGAGAAGATCGTCGCCGTCAGCACCACCACCAGAATGGTGACTCCCAGGTGATGCACCTGCAGGTGGGTGAAGAACAGCGACAGCAGGGTCACGATCACGCCCACCATCAAGCCACGCAGCACACCGCCCAGGGTGTAGCCGATCAGGATGGTGTGGGGCGACACCGGCGACACCATCAATTCTTCGATCGAGCGCTGGAACTTGCTGCCGAAGAAACTGGAGACCACGTTGCCGTAGGAGTTGGTGATCACCGACATCATGATCAAGCCCGGCACGATGTACTCCATGTAGGTGAAGCCACCCATGTCACCGATCTGCCGGCCGATCAGGTTACCGAAGATCACGAAGTACAGGACCATGGTGATCGCCGGCGGCAGCAGGGTCTGCGGCCAGATCCGGGTAAAGCGTTTCACTTCGCGATAAACGATGGTTTGCAGCGCGACGAGGTTAGGTTGCAGTTCGGAACTCATACCGCCACCTTCGCCAGATTTTTCTCCACCAGGGACACGAACAACTCCTCAAGGCGATTGGTTTTGTTACGCAGGCTCAGCACTTCAATTTGCTGGGCCGCCAACTGGGTGAACAGCGCGGTGATGCCCATGGCCTTGTCCACCTGCACTTCCAGGGTATGGCTGTCCACCAGGCGGCTCGGGTAGCCGAGCAGTTGCGGCGGCGCCGATAGATTGTTTTTCAGGTCGAGCAAAAAGGTTTCCACATGCAACTGACCCAGCAGGTTACGCATGCTGGTGTTCTCGACGATGGTGCCGTGGTCGATGATGCCGATGTTGCGGCACAGCTGCTCAGCCTCTTCCAGGTAATGGGTGGTGAGGATGATGGTGATGCCCTTCTCGTTCAGCTCGGTGAGAAAGGTCCACATCGAGCGACGCAGTTCGATGTCCACGCCGGCAGTGGGCTCGTCGAGGATCAGCAGGCGCGGCTCATGCACCAGTGCGCGGGCGATCATCAGGCGGCGTTTCATGCCGCCGGACAGCGAACGCGAAGGCACGTCGCGTTTGTCCCACAGGCCCAGCTGGGTCAGGTACTGCTCGGCGCGCTCCTTGGCGACTTTCGCCGGGATGCCGTAGTAGCCGGCCTGGGTCACGACGATGTCGAAGGTCTTTTCAAACTGGTTAAAGTTGAACTCCTGGGGCACCACGCCGATGGAACGCTTGAGCGCCGCCGGGGATTTGTCCAGGTCATGGCCGAAGATATTCACCGTGCCACTGGTCTTGTTGACCAGGGTCGAGAGGATACCGATGGTGGTGGATTTGCCGGCGCCGTTAGGGCCGAGCAAGGCGAAGAAGTCACCTTCGGCGACGTCCAGATCGATACCACTCAGGGCCTGGAAACCGTTGCCGTAGGTTTTGGTTAGCTGCCGGATGGACAGAGCGGAACTCATATCGGATTACGCACCAAAGAAGGGAATAGAAAGAGTAGATGGGGGCGCAGCCCAGGTAGTTCAACGGCGGCGCATGACAAGCATGGTGCTTGCCCGCGCCGCACAAGTACAGTCACCCGTATTAATAGTGGGTATTAAGTCAACGCAGTCATGACCGCTTTGCGGTAGGCCGGACGTTGTTGCAGGCGCGCATACCAGGCCTCTAGATTGGGCATCGCAGGCCGTTCGATGGGCATTTCGAACCAGGCGTAGATAAAGCTGCCCAGGGGAATATCACCCATGCCGATCTCGTTGCCCGACAGATACGGCTGTGTAGCCAGCGCCTCATCAACGGTTTTGAGCACATCGATACAGGCCTGGCGACCGGCATGGATGTCTTCCCAGTTCTGTTTTTCCGCCGGGGTGCGCAGCACGCCCCAGAACACAATCTTGAACGGTTCGGCGAAGGTCGACGTGGTCCAGTCCATCCACTTTTCCGCGTTGGCCCGGGCTTTCACCTCTGTCGGATACCAGTTGGACGCCTGCTTGGCGCAGAGGTAGCGCACGATGGTATTGGACTCCCACAGCACGAAATCGCCGTCTTCGATCATCGGCACCCGGCCGTTGGGGTTCAATGCCCGATATTGCGGCGTATCGACCACACCAAAAGCCCCGCCCGCATCAATTGCCTCATAGTCCAGGCCGAGTTCCTCGGCGCACCACAGTGCCTTCCTGACGTTTGATGAATTTTTACGACCCCAGATTTTCAGCATGACCGCGCCTTATTGTTGATGAACATGGCTTGATGAACGCAGCAGCATACGCCGGTTCACGCGCGGCTTAAATCGCTCTGCATATCGCCCAGCAGGGTCGGCATGTCCTCGCTGAACAAGTGGGGGTAACACTGCTGAATATGCGCGAAGAAAAACGCCTCGGGCACGTCAGAAAATTGCCCGTGGTCGACCACATATTCCATCGAACGTTGGCCTTGGCGATTGAACGCGTGGAAAACGCTGTCGTGGATGCCATCGAAGTCCAGCGGCGGCACATCGAATACATCGCACAACTGCTGATTGAACGCAGGCGTGGCCTTGACCCAGCGATCGTTGAGGTAAAGCTCGGTATAGCCGTGCATGGCGAATACGTCACTCTTGAGCAAGGTGATCAGGCGCGGCGTCGACAAATGATTGCGTACATCCGCCAGGCCGATGCGCGCCGGAATGCCGCAGTGGCGCGCACAGGCGGCGAGCAAGGTGGCCTTGGGCACGCAATAGCTTTCGCCGCTGGCCAAGGCGAAGCTGGCACTTAATGTGTCTGGGTCGCGGCTGAAGGTGTAGGGGTTATAGCGAATCGCCTCACGCACGGCGTAGTAGAGGCTGACTGCCTGGTCACTTAAGTTCGCACGGGTTCCACGGTGTTTTTCGGCGAACTCCACCACCGCAGGGTGGTCACTATCGATGAAGCGGCTGGGACTCAGGTAGGTATCCATGAGCTTTATCTCCGAAGGAAGCCTGGAGTCTAACCACAGGCCTGCCGGGGAGATAACGACGAATCGGCCAAATCTCGTTACACCCTGATCACCCCGCTTGTTCGGATGCCGACTAAGCTCCCTGGTGGTTTCGCCCCTGGTTTCACGGAGGATTGAATATGCTGTTGTTGTGGATACTGGTGCTGGTGGTCGGCATTGCCTACCTCGCACACCGCCGCGTCGCGCCCCTGCCCGCCTTGGGCGTGGTCGCCGTCTACCTGCTGGCGATGGGCGCTTGGAGCCACGCACCGGGTTGGCTGCTGCTGGTCTTCTGGGTGCTGATCGCCGTGGTAGCCGCGCCCCTGCTGCTGCCCGACCTGCGCCGCCAATACTTCACCAAGCCACTGTTCAGTTGGTTCCAGAAAGTCCTGCCGCCGATGTCCGAGACCGAGCGCGACGCGATCGACGCCGGTACCGTCTGGTGGGACGGCGAACTGTTCAGCGGTCGCCCGGACTGGGACAAGTTGCTGGCTTATCCCAAAGCGCAACTGACCGAAGAAGAACAAGCGTTTATCGACGGCCCCACTGAAGAACTCTGTGCCATGGTCAGCGACTGGGAAATCGGACAGGCCATGGACCTGCCGCCCGCCGCCTGGGAACACATCAAGACCCACGGCTTCTTCGCCCTGATCATTCCCAAGGAATATGGCGGCAAGGGCTTCTCCGCCTATGCCCACTCCCAGGTCGCGATGAAACTCGCCACTCGCAGCGGTGACCTGGCCTCGACCGTGATGGTGCCCAATTCCCTCGGCCCGGCCGAACTGCTGCTGCACTACGGCACCGAAGAACAGCGCAATCACTACCTGCCGCGCCTGGCCCGTGGCGATGACATCCCGTGCTTCGCATTGACGGGCCCACTGGCCGGCTCGGATGCGGGCGCTATGCCCGACACCGGCGTGATCTGCAAAGGTGAATGGGAAGGCAAGGAAACCCTTGGCCTGCGCCTGAACTGGGAAAAACGCTACATCACCCTCGGCCCGGTCGCGACCCTGCTCGGCTTGGCCTTCAAGGCACATGACCCGGACCATCTGCTGGGTGAAGAGGAAGACCTGGGCATAAGCCTGGCACTGATCCCTACCGACACCCCCGGCGTAGAAATCGGCCGTCGCCACCTGCCCCTGGGCGCCGCGTTCATGAACGGCCCCAACTCCGGCAAGGATGTGTTCATCCCGCTTGAGTTCCTGATCGGCGGCCAGGAAATGCTCGGCAAGGGCTGGATGATGCTGATGAACTGCCTCTCCGTGGGCCGTTCGATCTCCCTGCCTGCGGTGGGCACTGGCGCGGCCAAGTTCACCAGCCTGGTGACCGGCCAATACGCCCAGGTGCGCGAACAGTTCAACGTGCCGCTGTCGGCATTCGAAGGTATCCAGGAAGCCTTGGCGCGTATCGGCGGCAACGCCTGGCTGATGGACAGCGCACGCATGCTCACCGCCAACGCCGTGGACCTGGGGGAAAAACCCTCGGTACTGTCGGCCATTCTCAAGTACCACCTCACCGAGCGTGGCCGCGAGTGCATCAGCCACGCCATGGACGTGCACGGCGGCAAGGGCATCATCATGGGCCCGAACAACTACTTGGGGCGCAATTGGCAAGGTGCGCCGATCTTCATCACTGTAGAAGGCGCGAACATCCTGTCGCGCAACCTGATGATCTTCGGCCAGGGCGCGATTCGTTGCCATCCGTTCGTACTCAAGGAAATGGCCCTGGCCGGTCGCGAAGACCATGACCAGGCGTTGAAGGAGTTTGACGGGCTGCTGATGCAACATATCGGTTTCGCCGTGAGCAACGCCGCCAGCACCTTGGTGCTGAACCTCGGTGTAGGGCATTTCGAGAAGGCACCGGGCAACCGTTTGAGCCAGGGTTACTTCCGCGCACTCAACCGCCAGGCTGCTGCGTTCGCGCTGCTGGCCGACCTGAGCATGATGCTGCTGGGTGGCGAGCTAAAGCGGCGCGAACGCCTCTCGGCACGCTTGGGTGATGTGCTGAGCCATATGTACCTGGCGTCGGCCGCCCTCAAGCGTTACCACGACCTGGATTCGCCGGACCACCTGGAACCGCTGTTCGCCTGGGCCATGGAAGAAAGCCTTGGTGAATCGGAGCGTGCGCTGGATGAACTGCTGAGCAACTTCCCGAACAAGGTGCTGGGCTGCCTGCTGCGGGTGATCGTGTTCCCGTTCGGCCGTCGTCATACCGGTCCGTCAGATGCGCTGGATGCCGAAGTGGCGGCGGTGATCGGCCGCGCCAAGGGTGACCCGACCCTGGAAGAGTTGCTGGCCGGCTGCTACCGCCCGCAATCGGCGGAAGATCCGGTAGGCGCCCTGCAACATGCCTACGACCTGCTTGGCGCCAGCCATCCCTTGCAGAAAAAACTGCACACCGCGCTCAAGAGCGGCCAGGTCAAACCGACCGCCGGCGAGCACGCCATCGATGCGGCACTGCACGCAGGCGTGTTGCAACCGGCCGAAGCACAAACCCTGCGTGATGCCGAAGCGGCACGGCGCAAGGTGATCGACGTGGATGATTTCAGCAAGGAAGAGCTGACCCAGGCTGAGGGTAAGGTCCGCTAAGTCGAGCGGTCATATAAAAACGGGCGCGAGAGGCATATACTCTCGCGCCCGTTTTTGCTTTAGAGGACTTATCTCGTGTCCAACGTCGTTGCCGATCATCTCGTCTTGCTCGACCATCTGCGCAGCATCCTGGTTGCCGTCGGCGAAGCCGAACAGGTGCCCGAGGAAAGCCATTCTCTGTTCCTGGAGCGTTTCGACGAATTGCGCGCCCTGCTGCCGATCGACCCGATCGAAAGCCAGTACCTGGGCCAGGACCTGATGAGCCAGGTCATCCTGCGCTACCCGCAAATCGCCCACCTGGTGCCGCGCGACCTGCTGTGGTTCTTTGGCGGTGACTGCCTGCACTTCATGCCCGACGAAGAACTGGACCTGTACCAGGCCCTGGAAGAGCGTCGCTTCGAAGCCGAACAGAACGACGAACCGTTCGACTGGAACCAGGAAAAGCAGCTGCTGGCCATGCCGGTTGACCAGAGCAAGCACTGATTCCCTTGTAGGAGCCGGCTTGCCGGCGATGGCGGCCTTGAGTCCTGCACTGGGTTCAAGGGCCAATCGTCGGCAAGCCGGCTCCTACGGTTTCGACCGCATTCCTACCGTTTGCGCAACGTCGGCTCCTTCGCCATGCACGCCACCAGATAATCAATAAACACCCGCAACTTCGGCGGCAAATACCGCGTGGGCGAATGCAGCAACCACGCCTCGCCATGGTAGGACGCAATGAAGTCCCACGCCGGCAACACCTGCACCAACCGCCCCTCCTCCAACGCATGGCGCGCCGTAAAATACGGCAAGCTGCCAACCCCCACATGCTGCAACACCGCATCCAGCCGAACCCCGGTGTGGTTCGCGGCATAACGCCCACGCACCGCCACCGTCACCGCCTTGCCGGCCTGGCGGAATTTCCAGCGCGAGTCTCCGGGTGTCTCCCCGAGGTAGATGCAACTGTGCGCCAGCAGATCATGGGGATGCTCCGGCGTCCCGTGTTCGGCCAAGTACTGCGGCGTCGCACACAACAGATGCTCGATGGGCAGTAACTGCCGGCCCACCAACCCCGGCGGCGGGCTGTCAGTGATGCGGATACTCAGGTCGACATTGTCATCGATCATGTCCACTTGGCGATCCTCCAGGATCAACTGCACATCCACCTTGGGGTAACGCCGCAGGAATTCCGGCATATGCGGATGCACCACAAACCGCCCCACCGCCTTGGGTACGCTGACCCGCACCAGCCCCTCGGCTTCATGGGTGAACTGGCCGCTGATCTCCATCACCGAACGCGCCGCGCTGACCATCTCCTGGCAACGCTTGAGTACCTCTTCCCCGCCTTCGCTCAAGCGCAATTTGCGTGTGGTGCGTTGCAGCAAGCGCGTCGCCAGGGCCTTCTCCAGGCGCGAGATGCTACGGCTCACCGAGGAAGGCGAAGCCCCCAGTTGCCGGGCGGCTTCGGAGAAATTGCCGGTTTCCACCACTTTGACGAAAATCGCCATTTCGCCCAGCAGCGGCAAAGGAAGATTGATGCTCATGGTGCACAGGTCCATTGATAATTGAGCGGATTATCACCCATCTACGCACTATTTATACTGCTCGCAGAACCCTGATGCGGATGTAGATGATGACCGAGCGCCTGTTTTTTACCCACGATCACCTGACTGCCGAGCTGGAAGTGTTGAGCTGCACACCCCATGAGGAGCAATTTGCAGTGATCCTGCAGTCGACGATTTTTCACCCACAGGGCGGTGGGCAACCTTTCGATACCGGCTGGCTCGGTGAAGCCACTGTGCTGCGCGTCACCCAGGCAGCAGACCGCGTGGTGCATTACGTCGACCGGCCATTGGAACCGGGTCCGATCACCGCAAGGGTCGATGAACAGCGCCGTATGTTGAACACCCGGCTGCATTCCGCCGGGCACTTGATCGGCAACGTGGGCGAGACCTTGGGTTGGATGCCGATCAAGGCCCATCACTGGCCCGGCGAAGGCAAGATCACCTTCATCCGTGGCGAAGCGGCGCAAGCCATGGACGCCGAGGCGATCCAGCAACAGGTCAACCAATGGATCGCTGCGGATTACCCACGGCACATGAACCTGGAAGACGGCACCCGCGAAGTCGGCTTTGGTGAATTGCCCGCGTACGCCTGCGGCGGTACTCATGTACAGGCACTGAGCGAGTTGGGCCAGGTGACCATCCTGACCTTGTCAGAGAAAAAGGGCGCGCTGTCCGTGCGCTACGAACTCGATTAAACCTCACTCGCCCCCGTCCGCCCCGGTTCCACCACAAACGACTTGAGGGTCGATACCGTGGCCATCGGGTCGCGGGGGTCGGTAATCACCCGCAGGTTCGTGAGCATCTTGCCCTCCTCCACCTCCACCGACACATATCCCCGCTGACGGCTATCGAAAAACTTCACATGCGGGTTGAGCGGCAACAGCTTGCTGAACGCATCAAAGGGCGGTCCGTCAGACGTCACCGACGTGCCGACGAATTCCGTGGCCACCACCCGCGAGTCCGGGTTATTGCCATCGGCATGCAAATCCGTCACCCAGAACGAATGGATATCACCGCCCCAGAACACCGGGTTGCTGACCCGGTTACGCTCGATGGACGCCAGCATCCGCGAACGGTTGGCCATATAGCCATCCCACCCGTCGGTCCAACGCCCCGGCTTGTGGTTGGTCAGATCACGCTGGGTCAGCGGCGCGACCAGCAGGTCCTGGGCGATGATGTTCCACTGCGCCTTCGACTGGGCAAACCCCTGGTCCAGCCAGGCTTCTTGCTGCCAACCAAGCATGGTGCGGCCAGGGTCGCGCAAGTCGTGGCAGAGGTTATCGGCGATATGCCCCTGGTGGCTGCCATTGGCCGGAATGCACGGTTGTTCGGAACGGTATTGCCGACCGTCCAGCACGTGGAAACGGGCCAGTCGGCCGTAGTCCAGGCGCCGATAAATGCGCATGTCCGGCCCCTTCGGCAAGCTGCTGGCACGCAGCGGCATATGCTCGTAGTAAGCCTGGTAGGCTGCCGCACGCTGCTGCAGGAATTGCCCGACCGGTATCTTCGGGTCCTGGGACCAGCGGTTGGCGTAGTCGTTCTGTACTTCGTGATCGTCCCAGGTCGCCACGCTCGGTGCAGCGGCGTGCAGGGCCTGTAGATCCGGATCGGTTTTGTACAAGGCATAGCGGTTGCGATAGTCGCTCAGGCTCACCGCATTGCCGCTGCCATGGGGGCGGATGATCTTGCCCGAATCCGCCGCGTAGGAACTGTCGTAGATGTAGTCGCCGAGAAAGAACACCAGGTCGGGCTGTTCCTCTGCCAAATGGCGATAGGCACTGAAATAGCCGCGCTCCCAATGGGAACACGAGACAAACCCCAGACGCGCCGACGCCATGGCATGCACCGCCGGCGCCGTGCGCGACTGCCCCACTGGGCTTTGCGTACCCAGCCCTTCGAACTGATACCAGTACGGTCTGCCCGCCTCGAGCCCCGCGACTTCTACATGCACCGAATGCCCCCAGCGCTCGCTGGCCATGGCTTCGCCTTGGCGCACCACGCGGGTCATCGCGGCATCGCTGGCGACCCGCCAACGCACGGGTACGGAACGGCTCAAGCCACCCCGGCCATCCTCGGCATTGAACAACGGCGCCAGGCGCGTCCAGATCACAAACCCATCGGGCAACGGGTCACCGGAAGCCACGCCGAGGGTGAACGGATAATCCACGCCGGCACTGCGCGCAAACGGACTGAGGATCGAAAACGTGGTGGCGACAGCCAGCCCGGCAAGCACCCGGCGTCGGCCATGATCGACCTCGCCACTCACGGCCGAAACTCCCACTCCTCACGCACGGTGGCGAACACCAGCATGTCTTCATGCACGCCGTTCTTGAGAAATGCCCCGCGCATGCAGCCTTCGTACTGCAGGCCGATTTTCTCCATGACTCGCGCCGACTCTTTGTTGCGACTAAAACACTGGCTGCCCACGCGATGCAGGCCCAGTTCGGCAAACCCGTAGTCCATCAGCGCGGTGGCCGCTTCGGTCGCATAACCCAGGTTGCGCGCGTTCGCCGCCGCCCAGCCGCCGAGATGCCCATAGTGATGTTTCGCATTGATGCGCAGGCTGGCGATACCGATCAATTCACCGGTGTCGCGTACATGCACCCCAAGACTCAACAACCCATCAGAGCGAAATTTTGCCTGCATGCCCTCGATAAAATCCTGCGCTGTTTCGAGGGTGTAGGGCGATGGAATACTCGCCGTGTTGTCGGCGATTTTCGGGCCGTTGGCGAGCGTGCACAACGTCTCGGCCTGATGGTTTTCCAGTGCGCGCATTAACAGTCGCGGGGTGGATATCTGTGGCAGTTCACGGCTCATTTCCAGGGGCCCTCGATGTAAAGTTTCTGAGAATGCCCCTGCTGCATGTCAATTCTGTTACGTCACAAAAATGTCTTGAGAATTGCCTGAAAGACTTGTCCTAGAGCCCTCAAAACGTCAATTAAAGTTAACCAATCGGTCATTTTTGGTTGTTAGCGTGTCGCCCCTAATTCAATAACGGGGTAACGGAATGAGAACCTGGGACGAACCGAAAAAACGCAAGGCGCACATCGAACTGATCCCGATGATCGACGTGATGATGTTCCTCCTGGTGTTTTTCGTACTCGTGAGCCTGAACGTGATTCCGGCCCTCGGCATGAAGACGCAACTGCCCAGCGCCAGCAGTTCACAGCAGCTCAAACCACAGAACAAATTCATCCTCACCCTGGGCCTGGAAGGCCAACTGCAACTGGATGGCAAGGACCTCACAGTCGATGCGCTGGTGCCGGCGCTGAAGGCGGCCGAAAAGCCTGACACCAAGTCGACCATCATCGTGAACAGCGACAAAGGCGTGGAGGTTTCGCGTCTGGTGGAGGTGATGGACACCCTGCGTCTGGGTGGCTTTACCTCCGTGTCCATTGCCACGCGTAAGTCCTGATCATGTACGTCTTGTTTCGTGCGCGTCAGCTGCTGGGCAGTGTCCCGGCCCTGATCGCCCTGGTGCTGATTGCACTGGGTATCCAGTCCCAGACCTTGAAGGTCGAGCCGGTGTATGACGAGTCGGCGGTCGAGTTGGCGCTGGTCGAGCCAGAGCCGGAAGTGATCCCCGAGCCGGTGGTGGAACAAGAGCCGCCACCGCCGGTGATCGAGGATGAAGAGGCCGAACCGGCCCCGCCACCGCCGCCACCTAAACCCTTGCCGAAACCCAAGCCTGAGCCCAAGCCAAAACCTGTGCCCAAGCCAGTGGTCGCCAAGCCAACGCCCGCCCCGACACCACCACCAGTCGCCGCCAAACCGGCACCGGCGCCCGTGGCCCAGGCCGCGCCGACACCCGCGCCGCCTGCGCCACCCAAAGTCGACGGCCAAGCCCTGGAAGGCGGTTACCTCAAGGGTTTGCGCAACGAGTTGGACACTTACAAGCAGTACCCCACCGGACGCCAGGCCTCCCTCGAACGCCCCACCGGCGAAGTGGTGGTCTGGTTGTTGGTAGACCGCCAGGGTCGGGTTCTCGACTCCGGTTTGCAGACCCAGGCGTCGAGCATGTTGCTCAACCGGGCCGCCACCAACAGCTTGCGTCGTATCAAGCAAGTCAAGCCGTTCCCCGAGCAAGCCTTCGGGGGCCGCAATGAGCAGCGCTTCACCGCCACCTTCAACTACAGCGTGCAATAAGCACCCGACACCAGGACGACAGAGATGAGGTTCACACGGATTCATCTGGCACTCGTTGCCGCAAGCATGGGCCATGGAATGGTCATGGCCGACACCAGCAACAGCGACGTCGGGACGATTGGGGTTCAGGGCAAGGCCACGGCAGGTGGCGGCTACATGGTTCAGGAAGAAAGCATCAAGGGCCGCTCCACCGTGACCAAGGAAGCGCTGGATAAACAGACCGCCACCGGCAACGCCGTGGACAAGCTCAAGTACACGCCGGGCTTGAACATCTCCAGCGAAGACAACACCGGCCTGTCCGGCTTTCGCTTCACCATGCGCGGGCTCAACTCCGACCAGGTGGGGATGTCGGTGGACGGCATGCCGATCAACGACTCCGGCAACTACGCGCTGTACTCCAACCTGCTGGGCGACCCGGAAAACATCGAGCAGATCTTCGTCACCCAAGGCTCTTCGGAGGCCGACGGCCCGCACATCGGTTCCAGTGGCGGCAACATCGGCATCGTGACCATTCGCCCGACCAAGGAAACCGGGGCGTTCGTCAAACAGGTGATGGGCAGCAACGCCACGCGCAAGACCTTTGCCCGCCTCAACACCGGCGAGATCAATGGCCTGAGCAACTGGTTGTCGGCGTCCCACACCGAAGGCCAGATGTGGCGCGGTTCGGGCGCCGTGCGCGCGGACAAAGTCGAGTGGAACAGCTTCTTCGACGCCGGCGATGGCAACACCGCCAACCTGATCCTCAAGTACCACGAGCAGGACAACAACAGCTACAGCCAACTGACCAAGGCCCAGTACCAGCAGAACGGCCGCAAGTACGACCCCTACCCGGCCACGCCTACCGTGGGCAGCAACGGCAAGTACAACAGCTACTACGCCTTGGCGCAGAACCCGTTCCAGACATTCACCGCCGTGCTCAACACCCAGTTCAAACTGGCGGACAACCTCGCGCTGTCGGTGATCCCGTATTACTACTGGGGTAACGGCAGCGGCGTGGGCTCGTCCAGCTATGCGCTGAACCGCGGCTCCAACCAAGGCGGCGTGTTCGACCTGGGCAACCTGCCGACCGGTGCCCAATACAACGCCGACGGCACCCCGAACAACGGTGTGTACTACCGCCCTTCGCGCACCCAGACCTGGCGTCCGGGCATCACCACCAAACTCAACTGGGACCTGGGAGATCACAGCCTGCAAGTCGGCTACTGGTACGAGCGCGCACGTCAAAGCCAGACCCAGCCGTTCATTCCGCTCAAGGCCAGTGGCAAGCCGGTCGACACCTGGCCGGACTCCAACGAGGCCGTGGTTGATGCCAATGGCAACACCATCCAGGGTCGCGACCGCTTCACCATCACTCCGGCGCAAAAGGTCTGGGCCCAGGACACCTGGTACATCAACTCGGACTGGACCCTGATCGCCGGCCTGGCCTACATGAACGTCAAGCGTGACGGCACCAACCACGGCAGCCTCACCGAGCAGCCGGAAAAACGTAACCAGACCTACAACAAACTGCTGCCCAACGCCGGCCTGAAATACCAGTTGGATGAACGCGATCAGCTGTTCTACAGCCTGTCGCGCAACATGCGCATCCCGCAGAACTATGTGCTGTACGACAAGGGCGTCGGCTCCATCGACTCCAAGCCGGAAACCAGCTGGAACCACGAGTTGGGCTGGCGCTACACCGATGAAGACATGACCGTCGCCGCCACCTTGTTCTACATGCAGTTCAAGGATCGCCAGGTGTCGTCGCGCGACATCAACGGCGACTTCGCCGACATCAACGCCGGCTCCGTCAACAACAGCGGCCTGGAGCTGGAGTGGAGCGGTCTGCTGCCGAATCACTTCAACTACTACACCTCCTACACCTACACCAAGGCCGAGCAGCAAGACGACCTGACCGTGTACAACGCCGGCAAAGCCATCCTGTTGCCCACCAGCGGCAAGCAGTTCGCCAACGTGCCGAAAAACATGCTAGCCGCCAACATCGGCTACGACGACGGCCGCTTCTACGGCACCTTCGGCGGCAAGTACACCAGCAAGCTCTACGGCGACCTGACCAACGACGAAGCCATCTCCGGCCGCACCGTGTTCAACGCCGGCGCGGGTATCTACCTGCCGGTGGACAAGAAGGTGGTCAAGGACGCGACCCTGCGCCTGAACGTCGACAACCTGTTCGACAAGAAGTACCTGGACGGCGTGTACACCACCAAGACCAACGCGGCCAGCTACAGCGGTTTCCGCGACGGCGACCCGGCCTACATCGTGGGCCTGGAACGCACCGTGACGGTCTCCCTGGAAGCCAACTTCTAATTGCGAGGTAACTGAACATGGACATGAACCTGCTCCACGACATCACCTTTTATGTGATGTATGCCGCGATGGCCATCGCGATCTTTATCACCATCGAGCGCGGGATTTATTTCGCGTATGTACGCCGCCAAGCCCGCGCGCTGACCGAGGTACTGGGCGCCAATGTGCACAGCGAACGCGACTTGCCGGAAAGTCTGACCCGCCGTGACAGCCTGCCGCTGAGCATGGTGTTGCCGGTGCTGGCGCAGAAAGCCTCACAAGGTTCGCGCAAGGACCTGGATGACGTCATCGAAACCCAGTACCTGACCACCCGTGCACCACTGGCCCGCAGCCTGTGGATCATCGAAACCATCACCACTGCCGCGCCGCTGTTGGGCTTGCTGGGCACCATCCTCGGCATCATTGACACCTTCAAGGCGCTGGCGACGGCGGGCGTGTCCGACCCAGGGCAGATTTCCGGTGGTATCGGCACGGCCTTGTTCGCCACCGGCCTGGGCATCGCCATCGCGCTGTTCTGCGTGGTGTTCCATAACTTCTTCCAGGACAGCCTGGAACGCATCAACGATCAGCTGAAAATCCTGCTGATCCGCGCCGCCACCGGCGCCCGCGTGCAGAGTGAAGTACCGCACCTGGTGCCGACGCCGCTGCACAGCCGCACGGCGTAACCCCGTAGTGAGCGGGCTTGCCCCGCTCACCACATCAGTTGAAGAGAGTGTCATGTCCGTTTCCTTGAAATTGCGTATCGCTGGCCTGGCAGGCTTGCTCATGAGTCCGCTGGCCCAGGCGGACTTTTCGATTCCGGGTTTTGAATTGGTGCATACCGTGCCGCTGGACACCGCCCTCGGCACCGACGACTTGCGCCAACCCGGCCCAGTGTGGAGCGAGCTGTTTGACGGCGCAAAAAACCGTATCGACATTGGCCAGTTCTACGCCGCCGATCATCCAGGCTCCGTGATGGACCGTGTGATCGAACGCCTGGAAGCCGCCGGCAAACGCGGTGTGAAGATTCGCTTTTTGCTGGAAGAAAAAGGCATCAAGTTGTCGGAAGCGTCCACCCTGGAACGCCTGCGCGCAATCCCCAACCTGACCTTTCGTGTGCTGCCCTACGCACGCGTGAGCGGTGGGATCATCCACGCCAAATACCTGGTGGTGGATGGCAAGCAGGCGTTTGTCGGCAGCCAGAATTTCGATTGGCGCTCGCTGGAACATATCCACGAAACCGGGCTGCGTATCACCGACCCAACCGTGGTGAGCCAGGTGCAGGCAATCTTCGAACAGGACTGGAAAGCCCAGCAGGCCTTGGCCGACAACCAACCGGTACCGCTGCCTGCCGTGAGCAACGCACCACCGCGCACCGGTAACTACCTGGTGGCCAGCCCGCAACGCTACAACCCACCGGGCGTAGGCGATTCACAGCTGGAACTGCCGCGTTTACTGAGCGAAGCGAAACACGAAGTGCGCGTGCAACTGCTGGACTACTCACCACTGTCCTACGGCCCGGACAAGACCCGCCCGTACTACGCGGTGATCGACAATGCCGTCCGTGCGGCGGCGGCACGTGGGGTGTCGATCAAGCTGATGGTGTCCAACTGGAATACCGACAAGCTGGAACTGCCCTACCTCAAAAGCTTGGCGGTGCTGCCTAACGTCCAGATCAAAATCGTCACCCTCCCCGAGGCCAAGCAAGGTTTTATCCCGTATGCGCGGGTAATCCACAGCAAGACCATGGAGATCGACGGACAGGTTGCCTGGATCGGCACCAGCAACTGGCTGGGCGGGTATCTGGATAATTCGCGCAATCTGGAGGTGGTGATGCGCAGCGAAGCGATGGCCAAGCGTGTCGGGGCATTGCATGAGCAATTGTGGGACGGACCCTACGCTAGAGCCTTGAACGTGACCGAGGAGTACCCCGAGCCCCACCCTGGCCAGCATTGACCAGAGGCACCTGAGTAGTGGTAGTGTGTGGAAATGTTTCTGACAGATTGATCAGAAACGTCCTACTCACTACCTGCAAAGGAATGCGTCCCTTCATGCACTTTCCACTCAAGCAATTGGCGGCTGCCACCCTGTTCGCGGCGAGCCTTTCGGCCATCTCCAGCCCCGCTTTCGCCAACGTCACTCCGGACCAAAGCACAGCGATTCTGAAGCATTTCAACGAAACGTCCGTCACCGATTTCCGTGGTTTCCTCGGCGCCCTGGCCAAGGGCGACCTGGGCAAGACCAGCGATGTCGGCCCGGCGATCAGTGCGTTTCTTGATAACAAAACCTTGAGCGCGGATCAGCAGAACGAGATCAATCGCCTGCTCGGTATCTACACCCGAGTGAAGTACGGCAAGGCCGCCACCGAAACCCTGCGCGAACTGGTGGAAATCCCGACCTTTAACGTGGACGGCCTGCCGCAGTACAAGAACCCGGAATTCATCAAGATCGCCGGCAAGATCGAGGCACTGGCCAAGGCCTTTAACCTGACCTTCCGCAATATCGACAACCGTGTGTACGAAATTTCCCTGGAAGGCAGCGGTGATGAAGTGGTTGGTATCCACGCCCACGCCGACGTGGTGCCAGTGACACCGGAAAACTGGGTGTTGAAAGACGGCACCAAGCTCGACCCGTTCAAGGTCACGCTGATCGGTGACCGCATGTACGGCCGTGGCACCGAGGATGACAAGAACGGCATCGTAGTGGCGATGTATGCCATGAAAGTGATCAAGGAAGAGAAACTGCCGCTGGCACGCAATTTCAAGCTGCTGGTGGACACCACCGAAGAAACCTCCGGCGACGCAATTCCGTATTACTTCGAAAAGAACCCGACACCGCAATACAACCTGGCGCTGGATGGCGGCTATCCGGTGGTGATCGCCGAGAAAGGTTACGGCACGGTGATGGCCACCTTCCCGCGCCGCAAGGGTGAAGGCAAAGGCGCGGAAATCATTTCGATGACCGGCGGCATGGCGACCAACCAGATTCCGTCAGCCTCGGTGGCGACGTTCGTGAGCGACAAGCCTGCCGAGTTGGCTGCCAGCCTGCAACAGGCCGGTACTGAATACGCCAAGAACAACGGTGGCGATTTTGAAGTGGCCGCCAAGGTCGACGGCAAAGACGTCAAGCTGACCGTCACCGGCGTGTCCGCTCACTCGTCCGAGCCGGAGTCCGGGGTCAACCCGGTGGCGCGCATGCTGGAGCTGATCCACAGCGTCGATGGCAAGATCGCCCTCAAGCACAACCACATCACGGATGCTGCACGTTATGCGTCCGACAACTGGGGCCTGGATTACCTGGGCGGCAAGTTGGGTGTGGGCTTCTCGGATGATTTCATGGGGCCGCTGACTACTTCGTTGACCTTTGTCGGCCTGGATGACAAGGCCTTCAAACTGGCCGTGAACCTGCGCGTGCCGAAGGGCAAGTCACCGGAAAAACTCAAAGCCGAGATCGCCGAAAAATTGAGCGCCTGGGACAAGAAAACCAAGGTCAAGGTGGGCTTCACCTACTCGGTGGCCGAGCCGATGTACCGCAACCCGGAAGGTGAATGGGTGAAAGCCCTACTGGCCGTGGCCAGTGAAAATCTGGGTATGGAGCACAAGTTCGGCACCTCGGCCGGCGCAACCTCCGTGCATGAACTGCCCAACGGCGTGCAATTCGGCCTGGCGCGTCCGGAAGTGAAGTACACAGGGCACACCGACAACGAGTTCAAGACAGTTGACCAGTTCCTGCTGGACCTGCAGATCGTCACCGAAATGATGGGCCGTATCGGCCAACTGCCGAAGCTCTGATAAAAAGCAGCCCGCCGCAACGGCGGGCTCTTCAGGCCTGCAGCATCAACATATCCTCGAAAAAACCACCGACCGGTTCCGTGGGATGGCACAGCTGGATTTCCAGGACCCAGGCCATTTCACTCGGCGGGATCTCTAGATCAGCCAGCTCCTTGTTCTCGAACAGCGCATGGGGGAAATCCGCGAGGCGATGGCCCGCGAGATTACGCGCCAGCCTCCAGCCTTTTGCCACGGCGCTCTGCTCGGCGAAGTCATAGAGTTCACGACCGGTAAGCCCCTTCAGCCAGGCGTCGCGGGTTTCGTCGAACACCTCATGCAGTGCGGTCCTGCACGCCAGGTGCAGCGGCGCGTCACCGAACACAAAGGTATCGCCGTAGTCACCTTCATAACCGTCCCACACCGGGCCCAAATCAACCACGACGATATCGGTGGCGCGCAGCCTGCGCTGGCGGTCAATGCCTTCGCGCGGTGGGCGTACGGTGTCGTCGCCAAAGCGGATATAGGTCGGGTGCCAGGTGTGGGAAGCGCCCATGGCTTGCAGTTGGTCGGCAGCCATGTCGAGGGCTTCGCCGGTGGTCATGCCCACCTGCAGTCGGCTGGCAATCGCCGCCAAGGCACGGATTGACTGATCGCGCGCGGCCAGCATGCCGTCCAGTGAATAACGTGGGCCGACTTTCTCCCAGATCGGGTGCAGCGCCTTGGGTGTCGTGCCGGCACTCGACCGGCCACTGGGCACAAAGGCCTCCGCGACGAATCGATGGCCGGGCAAGCCGGCGTCCAGACACTCCGTGCGCACCTGGCTGATCATTGCGCCATTACCGCAGGCATACACCTGGGCAGCTTCCCAGTCATGCCCATGGCTCAAGGCAACTTCCTGCACTCGCCCTTGGGAAGCCAACACCGGGTGCCAGTGAAAACGTGGGTGATCAATGACCGATTGATCCAGGAACGCGCGGTCATAGAAATCTGCTGGCTGCCCGCCGCCCCAGTACAAGGTCACATCCACATCGCGCGTGAACGCCGTCAGGAGGATGGGCTTGATACCCGCGTAGCCGGTGCCCGTGGCGAACAAGACGACGGGCGCATTGTCATTGTCCTGCCAGGTACAGGCGCCAAACGGTCCTTCCAGTTGCACCAGATCGCCGGCCTCCAGGCCGCCCAGCAGGGTCTCGGAAAACAGCCCGCCGCTCACCCGGCGAATCTGGAATACCAGGCGCCCATCGTCTTCGGCCGGCAGGTTGGCGATCGAGAAACACCGCGAGTCGCCGTCGACCAGGCGGAACTTGAGGTACTGGCCCGCCCGCGCTGCCAGCGGCCTGTCCGGCATCAGCACCAGCTCAATGATGTCGGGGCTCAGTGCGCGTTTGCTCACGACCTGCGCCTCGACCACCAGCGCGGGTGTATCCAGCGACCAACCGGGGATTTCCAGGCGCATGTCGCCGCAGGCGTGGCTCTGGCACAACAGCATTTCATTGACTGCCAACGGATAGCAGGGTAAGGGGGCATCCGGCGCCAGCTGCTTGGCCCGGTACACCCCTTCTGCGACCACCACCTTGCAGGAGCCACAGGCTCCGCGTCGGCAAGAAAACGGCACCGACAGGCCGTTGGCGAGCATCGCATCCAGCAAGAGTTCGTCACCGGCCTCAAAGGTTTTCCCCGAGGGGGACAGTTCGATGACATGACGTGTATTCATAACAACCTCGGGGTGAGTGAGCCGTGATTGTTGCGCTAGACTAGGCCCATTAAAACCTCCAGTTTTGGATACTTTAGATGGTCCAGATGCGAAAATGGCGCCCGCTGCTCAAGCTGGACGACAGTGCAAGCCAGGCGTCTTACCGCAAGATCGCCGAAGGCCTGGTGACCGCGATCGTTGAAGGTCGATTGCCACCCGGCACCTTGCTGCCGGGCACCCGGGAGATGGCGCAGTTGCTCGACGTCAACCGCAAGACCGTTATCCTGGCCTACGAAGAGGCCATGACCAAAGGCTGGCTGGTCAGCGAGCCGCGACGCGGGACCTTCGTCAATGCGCAGTTGACGGCCAAGCAACTGCCGAGCCGCGCGCAGGCGCCCTTCGCGCCGCCCATCCTGGCGCAGACAACCGCGCCCTATTTCGCCCAGAACGCTCAGGTGACAGCGCTGAATCATCGGCATGACGCGCTGTTTTTCGACAACGGCACCAGCGACCACCGCCTGCTGCCCCAAGCCGTGCTGCACCGCTACTACCGTAATGCCCTGCGTAACAGCTTTGCGTCCAACACCCTGCGCTACGGCAGCGAGGGCACCGGCTATCATCTGCGCTGCGCGCTGGCCGAGATGCTGCGCAACAATCGTGGGTTGACGGTCAACGCCGAAAACATCTGCCTGACCCAAGGCACCCAGATGTCGCTGTACCTGACCGCCAGCCTGTTGCTCAAACCCGGCGACGTGGTGCTGGTGGAGCGCCTGAGTTACCCGCCAGCATGGGAAATTTTCCGCAGGTTGGGTGCGCAACTGGTCACGGTGGACATCGACGAAGAAGGCTGTCGCACGGACCAGATCGATCGCCTGTGTCGCGAACACAAGGTGCGGATGATCTACCTCACGCCACACCACCAGTTCCCCACCACCGTGAGCCTGCACGCGGCGCGGCGGCAACAGTTGCTGGCATTGGCGGCGCTGCATGATTTCTGCATCATCGAAGAAGATTACGACCACGAATTTCACTTCAGCGGGCGCCCCTACCTGCCCCTGGCCAGCGATCGCGCGCAGCGACATGTGATCTATGTCGGTTCGTTGTCCAAGGTCCTCGGCTCGACGTTTCGCTGCAGTTATGTGGTGGCTCCCACGCAGGTGGTCGAAGCCCTGCATAGCAATGCCGCACTGATGCTGGGCGATGCCGACGCAGTCGCGCAGAAGATGCTTGCCGACTTGATCAACGATGGCGAACTCAAGAAGCACCTGCGCCGGGTATCAAAGGAATACCGCGCCCGCCGTGAGACCTTGCAAGACTGCCTGCAGGCGGCGTTCGGTGATCGGATCCAAGTGCGCGAGCCCGAAGGCGGCCTGGCGCTGTGGGTGCGTTTCGACGATGCAATCGATGTTGACCAGATAGTAAGCGCGGCCCTAGACCACGGGTTGGTCGTACGCAGCGGCCGGCAGTTCTCACCGATGGACCAAGCAGAAAATGCGCTGCGCCTGGGTTTCGCCTCGCTGAACCAGGAAGAGATCCGCGAGGCCACATTACGCCTGGCCCAAGCGGCAAGCCCGCACGCACATAAAAATGCCGATCATCACTGATCGGCATTCGGTTAGAGCGGCAGCAGGAAGCGTGATCGCTCCTCGGTCCGGGCAAGCTCCGGGAACTCCAGCAGCAGCGCCCGGTTGCCCCGGCCGATATGCTCCATCACCGCCCGCGTAATGTACTCACGTACCATGCCCGTGGAGACGTAATACATGGCCCAGGCTTGTTCGGGCGTACAGTGGCCGATCTGTTCCTCGATGTCCTTGTACGCCTTGTCATCGTCCGACTTCACGTCGCGCTGATATTCGGCTTGGCCCATGATGGTTCTCCTTCACTGACACGTCTGCTGCAGCCCGGACCGCCTATTCATTCACCCGATCAGGTCCCGCTCTTCACCTTGGTCCACACCCGCGTGCGGATTCGCTCCAATTTCAAGGGCAACGGTTCCAGGGGAACCAAGGTGGCGATCGTCTCTTTGGACGGGTAAATCCAGGGGTTGTCGCGCAACTTCTGCTCGACCAACTCGGTGGCATCCTTGTTGGCGTTGGGGTACAGCGTGTGGTTGGAACTCTTGGCAATCACTTGCGGGTCGAGCATGTAGTTGATGAACGCCAGCCCCTGCTTGGCATGCGGCGCATCCTTGAGCAGCACAAAGTTTTCCGACCACACCAGCCCGCCTTCACGCGGCAGGCTGTAGGCAATCTTGCGGCCGGTGTTGTTTTTCTCATTGATGGCTTGCGCCGTCAGCGCTCCGCTCGCCCAACCCACCACCACGCAAATATTGCCGTCGGCAAAATCAGCGTCGGTCCTGGAAGAGTCGAAGTAGAGGACGTAAGGACGGATCTTCAACAGCAGCGCCTGGGCTTTCTGGTAATCCTCAGGGTTCTGGCTGTTGCTCGGCAGCCCGAGGTAATGCAAGGCGATCGAAATGATTTCGCTCGGCGAGTCGAGCATCGCCACGCCACACGACTTGAGCTTGCTGATGTTCTCTTCCTTGAAGATCAGGTCCCAGCTGTCCACCGGGGCATTGTCACCCAGGGCGGCCTTGACCTTATCCACGTCATAACCAATGCCGGTGGTGCCCCACAAATACGGCACGGCATACCGGTTACCCGGATCGTTGGCGGACAGCAGCGCCAGCATTTCGGGATCGATGTGCGAGAAATTACTCAGTTGGGAACGGTCCAGCGGCGCAAGCACACCGGCCTGGATCAGGCTGGGCAAGACATTCGAGGTGGCGACGACAACGTCATACCCGGTGCGCCCGGCCATGACCTTGCTCTGCATGATCTCGGCACTGTCGAAGGCATCCAGGTGCATCCGGGTACCGGTTTTCTGTTCAAATTCCTTGGGCGTCTCCGGCGCGATCAGCCCGAACCAGTTATACAGATTGACCCGGGGTTCGGCCGCCGAGACCGGCGCACTGGCACACACAGACACCAGCGCAGCCATAAAAATGGCGCGCAACTGGGGTTGACTCATCTCGCTATCCTTGTCAAAACGACAGGCCATCATGGCCTGCATCCACTGGAGGGTGAATATACTCGGCACGCCCGATTAGTAAATACCCAGAAGTACTTAGCCCAGCCCCATGAATACCTAACCCTAAAGGGGTAGTAAATGTCGCTCGACCTTCACAACCTGGCCTGGCATCGGTCCGCCGGAACGCTGATCATGCAGCTGAACCGCCCGGCGTTCTGGAGTTCGCTGGTTCGCGTGGTAAAGGAATATGTCCAGATCGACAATTGGGTTGTGCTGATCTTCAGCGACCAACAGGTGCGGGTCATCAGCCTGACCGAAGTCGCCGATGCAGACGAAGTGGACGCGCTGACCCAGCGCTATGTAAAAGGGCTGTACCTGCTGGACCCGTTTTACATCGCCAACCGGGAGAACCCGCAGAGTGGTTTTTTCCATCTGTCCGACATCGCGCCGGAGCACTTTCTGACCACCGAGTATTACCACCAGTATTTCGCCCAGTACGTCAGCGTGGACGAGGTGCAATACAACGTACAGCTCGACGCTGACAGGACGCTGTGCATGTCATTTGGCAGCAACGTGCGATACAGCCCGCAGCAGATCACGACGCTGGACATGATCAAGCCCTGGGTGATGGCTTTGATGCATCAACGCATGTGCTTTGAGGGTGATGCGGAAAAAAGCCAAGCCGAGCCGCCACCGTGGTCTGAGGCGATCATGCAACTTGGCGCACAAATCACAGCGCGCGAAAAAGATGTGCTCCGGCTGCTGTTGAGCGGTTTTTCCAACAAAGAGATCGCCGGCAAGCTGAACCTGTCGACCGAGACCATCAAAGTTCACCGTCGCAACCTTTACAACAAGCTGAGCATCAAGTCTCAGTCCGAGCTGTTTGCACGGTTTTTCCTGCCTGGGCAGGAGGGCATTGCCGGACCCGCCCCGTGACGAACGATAGGACCTTCAAGACTACGATGCGGTTCGCCGCACGGGTCCTTTCTTCATAGAAGCATCATCTACGCTGTAGACGGACTCCCCTGCGCTGGGAGAGAGGTCAAGCTGACGTCCAAGTCGACTGATCAGCAGCGCCACGGAGTCAGCGTTGCTCAAAATCGTATCCATCCTCTTGAGAGGGTCACTGCGAAATATTCGCCGAGCATCGTCGAGTGCATCTCCCCCGGTAACCGACAAAATATGCTGTAAAAGGCTGTCTTGTGGATCTACATTCTTCACGATCTGGAACAGTTCCGTGAACGGCGTAAAGAGACACAGGCGTTCAGTCTGGCGCTGTTTCAGGCGTGCTTTGAAGGCCCGGTTATCCGGAGTGTCATTCCTGATAAGATCGAGAAATGGATGAGAGGCATCCAGGCGGGCAATGTCCTCCGTTGCGCACACATGATGAGAGAGTTCATGGATGAGGGCGATAGCACGGGCATGGACGTTGACATAAAACGGCTTGGTTAGAAACGGCTTGTACTCCAACGTAGGCTTGAAAAACTCCTGGGTTAAATAAATGACCTGGTCTGCGTCAGGCACCACGACAAACGCCATGACAGCCGTATTACCAGGGGGCGGGGTGCCGCGCGAAACCCCAACGACGAAGCGTTCTGAGTTCAAGGTATTGAGTGAAGGGGCTGTGAGAGCGTTGAATACCTTGTCAACCACTGACTGTATTTTCTCGATATGTTTCATTTCTACGACTTGTAAATCGAAGGTCTCCTTGATAACTGCGAGCGTGGGAGTGGAGGCTTGTAGGGTAGCGGCAACCAGACGTAAGTTCTCCTGCGCGTTTTTTGTATAGTAGGTCGCCATGGCCAATGCTTCAGTGATCATCAAACCCCGTTTGGGATAGAGGGTTCGGATGGCTTCCATACCGGATGCTTCGATGTTCATACCTTCACGAGCTAGCGGGCATGAATAAAATTGATTGCTCAGTTTAGCGAGTGCTCGTCGAGCATGCAGTAACGGAACTTGGCTACTGAGCATCCATTGTTGGCGGGTGTTTTTTCGTATCAGCGGTCCATCTCCCAGGGAACTGAAAATACGCCAGTGCTCACCCTGTTGTTTGACTTGAAAGACTTTGCCTTCGACGGGCGCATAGTGGCGTTTCTGAGCTGATTGGTAGAGCCCAAGATCGCCAACGCTGGTCATCTCCTGTAGCGCGAGATCGGTTACCTCATGGGGTTGCAACCGGGTTCTTTCAGGCGCGGTGATGTCGATGGCGGGCCATGTTGCAACGGCTTCGGACGTAATGGCATCAGGTTGCACAGGTAACGTCTGCTCTGAAATTTCTGGCATTGACCGGCGAAGCAATGCCATTTGCGCAACGCCACTCACGAACTGCGAGATTGCCGTGCGCCAATGATGATCTTGCAACGCGTCGGCAGAAGCCTTGAACAGTTTGTAGCTCTGCCAGACGAGCAACGGGTATTCCAGCTTTGCGGCCAGAAACGGAATGCCTTGGTATATACCGCTGGAGAAAACGCTCTTCGCCAGGTTCCAATAGGCAACGGCGTTGGAGATGGAATGGCATCCCAACAATTTCAACAACAGCTCGAAGTTGTCTGCAAATAGCTGTTTGAACAAGCACCCGACGATGGGATTTGAGGCCAGTTGCAACGAGCTTCTGGAGGCATTGTTCGGGTTGAAAAACGTCGTGATTGCCGATTGTGCTGCCTGAGGAAGCAACCTGAGCACCCAACTTTGTAGCGGGCCAAGTGACCAGAGTTCTGTCAGTAAACTCGCTTCGTCGGCATATTCCTTAAGGCAGTGACCTTGACTGTAAGGCGCATAGAGAACGTGAGGCCCCTGACCTGATGCAGGGCTGATCACGTAAATGCCCACGGCTTTGACCGCTGTGGCGCCTATGGAGGTCAGCAGTTCAAGCGGGCGGATAGTGGCATTGGCACCTGTAACGGCAGCACGGGCAATCGAATCCGGCATGTCCATGATCTGCTGGATATAACCGAACGCTGTTGCAGTCATTTGCTTTGCCAGGAATTGGGCATGTGCATGTTGCATCAGTTGCCAGGGTAATTGCCGGGCGAACCGCTGTTGACGCTCAAGCAGGTCGGGATTAGCAGCCGTGAAGAGCCCTCGTAGATAGTCTTGATAGGTGCCACTGATGTTCAGCGCCTGGATGTGTGTGGTAAGGGTTTTTGCGTCCAGCTGGCTGGAGAGCAACGCTGACCCCGTCGAAGTAAAGCGCGGTGCCTCAGTTCCCCATTCATCTCGATGGCTCGTCGCATAATCGACCAGGGTCAACGACTTCTCGACAGCGCTCCTGTGTGCAGGGACGGTGACTTCAATCTGATCGGGGGTGACGCGGCTCTGGTTGTCGAGCGTGCGTAACAACGTTGACAGTTTGTTGCGCGTGAAATCGGCCAGTGAGTCGATACCATGAAGGTAGTCTTTGTCCGCTTCCACGCTGTTTCGATACTGCTCCAGCAGTTCAACCTGTAGTTGCTGGTCCGCTACGGGAGCGTTGGCCACCCATTCAGGTAATGAGTGCCGCAGGATCAGTGCCTGGGCGATGGCCGTAGAGCGCTCCACGTTAGTCGGCGCGAGTGTCTGCGTTATTTGGACCTGCCAAATGTCCTGCAGGTATTGGGCGGGTAGCTTCGGGCTAAGCAGGTGAGTGATCTCGGCTTTTCTTTGCTGCTCGTAGTGCCGGTGCAGGTATGCGACCAAGCCGTCTTCGATCAACTCGAAAGACCCAACGGTATAGACCTGATGCAGGAGGCGTTCGGACCGAGGGAGGTTTTCCAGCAGTGCAATGCGTTCTTCGGGCTCAAGCAAGCGCTGGTTCAACGTGGTTCTGAGGGCGGCCAATGAACTGAAAACCTCCAACCCCAGCGCTGGGCTCCAAAGAATGGTTTTGCCGGAATATTCGGGATCTTGCCCCCCTCGTTCGGTTAGCACAAAACAGTTGCTCAATGCGGCGCTGACGTCCCGCTCGGCAGTCGTCAGCGTCAGTGACAAGGCATCGGGTCGGAAAGCGTTCATGCTACGTCGCGTATCACGTTTGTAACTGTCAAGGACCGTCAGGATGATTGCCCGGTCGCTGGGCCGTAGTGAATTGTCCAGGACCCTGAGCTTTGCTTCCGCCTTCAATCCAATGGTCATCGCCTTCTCGAGCAGAAGCCGCAGGTCGGGAACCCGTTGGTCCACCAGACGCAGGTGGCCTTTAAAGCCTTTCAGCGAGGTTTCGATGATTGTGTTGAAGGCGGGTAATTCCAGATCGGGCACCTTTTTAGCAACACCCTCGGAGGCTACTGAAAAGAATCCGCTGTTGGGCGAAGGCGTGAGGACCTCCGACTCCCCGCAGAACCGTGCCAGAAAATGGTCGACCATATTGACCGACGATACCGGTGTACGACGTTCGGTATCACCGGGAGGACTGCTGTAGGTATTTATAAAAATATTCGCGGCATCGCGAAAGGCTTCTTCTGTGCTGGAGAGTTCAGAATTGAGTTGTGCGATGGCGGAACGGTAGAGAGTCGGGCGAGTTGCCAGTCTGCCCTCCAGTTCGGTATGCAGACTTTCGAGTTCTCGCAGTTCCGTGCGAACCGTTTGCAGGGCTGACTGCCCTTCTTGCGGAAGGTCAGCAGAGGGGTACCAGGACGCCGCCAACTGAGTGCTCCAACGTCCTTTGGCATCCAATCCCCGTAACGCTGGATCAATCATCGCGCGAACATCAAGCAGATGGTCAATCAGCGCGTCGATGTCCATGGTGCCTTTGCTCTGACGGTACATTTCCAGGCCATACTCCAGGTTCTGAGCCTGTTTTTCGATGACCGTACGCATCAGGCCCGGGAACACCGCTCCTGTGAGAGGGCTCGTAATGACCGTTGAGGTACTGAAGCTGATATCGAAATAACGTTGCGGTCGAGACAGGTAGTTCTTCCAGTCGTCAGGCTGCTTCGGTGAGTTCACTCTCTCCTGAAGACGGGTTTTCAACTCTTCCACATCAGGGTCCGCCAGTACGCCTTCACTGGGGGTATAAAGAATGGCCTGTGCATCTGTCTCGCTTTCTATTGGACGGATCATGAGGGCGCCGGCCAGTTCAACAAAGGAGACATCTGATTCGCCCAACAGTACTTTTTCGACGCGCAGGGCGCTGGCACTGTCAGAAGAGAGTGCATCGGAGGTCAGCAGGCGTGTCTGGATTTCAAGACTTTGGTCCGTGGAAATATTCGCCTGTTGCTGCTGATCAAGCAGGCTGACCCGGAACCTGTCGCTCATGGCCGCCGCAAAGTAATCCAGGCGCGAGGGCCCTGCTCGGCTCGCCGCCTGCCAAAATAGTGAAAGCTGGGTTTTTATTTGCTCCATCAACCCTTGGGCCAGCGTTTGTACAGACCTCTCCCAATGCAACTGATCGTCCGCCGCACGGTTTGACTGCTGAGGGTCGGGGGCTCTGCCAAGGTTACTGTATTGCCGGGTTTCGCCTGCAGGCCAACTGTTGTCGACGAAGTAGGCAAGCACGGTTTCGCTCAATGAGCGAGTTGTGGTTTGGGATGTCTCGGCTATGTGGCAGCTCACGCGTGTATCGCGTTGATTCAAGCCCGGAAAGTGTGCAGCCAGAGCCGTATTGATCGCCTGTTCCAGCATTGACGTCAAACTTGGCGCTGAGTACAGCTCCTCAAGCATGCCCTGAGCATTGTTGCGCAGGTTATTTTGGAGTGCGCGCTGTTGTTCTTCAAAAACGGCGCCGGCTACGGATACAGTGGTGAGCGTGAGTGTTTCGTTGGTGCTCAACGCCGCTCGCTGAGAGAGAGACAGGTAACGAAACAACGCTTCTCGTTGTTCGGATACCTCCAACCAGGTACTCATTGTCGATTTTACGCTGGCAACGCTATCGAATCTTTCCAGGCCCCGGCACGGTGTGTAGAGGAACGCGCCACCACCGGGCGCAGGTCTCATCATGAACGCACCGGCGAGTTCGATTGACGGTTTTCCGGGCGTGGTCAAATGAAGGCTTTCAACTTGCATGGGTGGTTCGTGCGCCATGCGCGCAGCGTGGGTGGCGGAATACACCGCGTCGAGCCAGTCGAGATCCTCAAGGGTGAACGCTCGCGCGCGCTGGCGCTCCGTCAGTTGTTCTCTTACTGCAAGTGTTTCGGTGAAAAAATAGGGAGGGTTATCTTCCATGATGAGGCCTTATTACAGTCGTGGCGATGGCTTCTTCGCTTGTATGGGCGGGAAAAACATTGATCTTTCGATCACATCCGTACGTACGGCGGATGGTTGGCCCGCAAGGTTGCGTGCATAGCTGCACAACGTGATGGGTAGCTGAGATACCCGATAGGTAGAACTGCCGGTGGAAAGTGCATAACGGACATCGTCGATGTCTTGGCAAGAAGCGCCATTCGAAGCGTCCATATAGAAGTAGTGGTGCGTGAAATCTGTGTGTTGGTTGTCCCAATCGATGCTGTAACTCAGGTTGATCCGAGGTGTCGGCGCTGGAGCGGTCAAGAACACGGAGTGCGTGAATACATTGTGGAGCAAGGCAGGCGTCAGGGCTTCGTTCTGGCTATCTATCCCTACAATGCACAACACATGAGCCCCTAGCGCCGGCCCGATCTCTTGATTGATATAGCCATCGGTTGACGCTATCGCGCTGTGATAATCGTTGGGAAACCTACATTCCTTAACGTCATGTACTGCCTTGAATCGATAGTAAGCATTTTGGAGCGAGAATCTGATATTCCAGGTGGGCCGGACGTTTCGTCCAAGCACGTCCTGCTGCTTATGCACATAAGGATTCAGTTTCCACGGTTCTTCAATGATGATCTCGACGGCTTTCAGCTGACAATCCACCGTATTGTTCAAGAATTGACCATCAACAAAACAATGATGCAGGTCATTGGCTGGATAGCTGTAGTTGAACTTGGCCGCTTCGCACGCCGAGTTGTTTTGGCAGTTGTTAAGGACGTCGTTTTTAATGACCGCTGCTACTTTGCTGACAATGCCTGTCACTTCATTGGTACTGCGATCCAACATCGGGCTTCCGGAACTTCCGGACTGAAGATCTCGACAACGGTTTTTTATCGCACCAGGAAATACGCCAGGATGTTCGACAAAACTGTCTACCCCCGTTTCTTTGCAGACGCTCATGCGCAGCCCGTTCTGTCGAAACCCAATCGGGGATCCCACATTGATCACTTCACGCTCGCCTGAATGGCGATGAGTCGCGAGCTTGAGTGGCATGATTCCCTCTGAGATGAGTGTGGTCAGCGGCGTATCAAGTTCAAGAACCGCCAAATCGGTGCCGACCATGCTGCTCCAATGGGCAGTTTTAACCCGGAAAGTCCGGTGCTGTGCAGGTGTATCGTGGAAGTATCTGAAGGTGATACTCGCTTCAATGGTTTGGTTGATATATGCCGTGCCGTAGCTAAAGAACACGCAGTGCCCACTGGTCAGCACATAGGCTGGGCCGACGGCATTATCCTGACGGTTTCGGGTATCCAGTAATATCGCATTGCAGGTTTGGCCGATGGCGTTTTTCAAATGACCGATGCCAGACCATAGCGAGTAACGCTGGTCGTGGTTAAGCAATGCCACGGATGAGGTTTGATCAGTCATTCCTTCAGTCAAATCTCTGGCATGGATTTGACCGGTAACACAATACAAAGCAAGTAATAAAAAGGGGATGAAATGCCGATATAACATAATAGGTCTCGGAGAATGGCAGCAGTGGTAAATGCCAAATTGACTCGACACGTCCAATTGATGGGACAGACTGGACTCGTTCTATGAGCGACCGAGAAAAAGCTCAAGTGACGTCATCAGTGGTCGGGTATCACCCTGGGTGATGAACGCATCACGGAATGCCTTGCCGGTAGTAGGGTTGAACAGCCCCTCGCGCTCAAAACGTTCAAACGCCTGCCTGGCGAGTACACCCGACCACTTGTAGGAATAAGTTCTGGCCCCATAGTCACTCCCCAACGGTTCGAAACTGTTGACTGGACGGGTATCACCAGGCCACTGCAAGAGCCCGACTTCTGCATTGACACTGGTGAAGACATCATGAGGTGTTCGACCGTCGCCGTAAGTCCGGTGCAACTCGAAGTCGACGAGCCCGGCGAGCAAGAGAGAGGCCGTTTCCCAACTGGTTTGAGTATGGACAAATCGCTTCACCCTATAGGCGATATCGTCAGGCAGGGGTTGTCCAGTCTGGAAATGCCCTGATAGCCAAATCAGGAACGACTGTTTGAAGCAAAACTGTTCCAGAACCTGGCTGACGAACTCCGAAGAGTCATGGCTCAATTGACCGATGCCTGATATCGCCCGATACGGTGCGGCGGTTAACAGTGCTGCAGACAATGGCCAAACTCGTGCAACAAGACCCTTAGTTGCAAATGATCAAGCAAGCAGGGTTGGGTCTCGGTGGGGGGCTGCAACCGGCTGTTCAGCACCACCAAGGGGCTTCGTGGCCTGCCTTCGGCGGTGATCCGCCGGTTACGTAAACCTGAAGCATCACCAAATCCCGCTGCTTCTTGTCGGCGATAGGGGTTAATGAACAAATATCCGATCGGCTCCGCATACTCTCTGAGTTCAAATACCCGCACATCCTCATGCCAGGTATCGGCAGCCGCGTGTTCGATCAGATCAACACCGAACAGCGTTTTTGTGAAGGCGCACAATCGTTGCAACACCGTCTCCAAGGGGAAGTAGTTGCGAAATGCCTCTTGGGAAATGCCTGCCACGTCCTGGCGAATTTTTTCAGCGAAATAATGAATGTCCCAAGGCTTCACATCCGTAATTCCATGCTGTGCAGCGAAGCTCTCAACCTGCTCCGCATCTTGGGCAAACAGGCTTCGCGACAACTCGATCTGGTGATGTAAAAAGTCGACGACCTGCTCGGTCGTGTCCGCCATCTGATCCGCCACCGCCAGTTGGGCAAAGTTGGAATAACCCAAGAGCTGCGCTTTTTTATGGCGATCATCAAGCAGTACCGTCAACACCCGTTCGTTGTTGGTAATCAGGTCATCAGGACCTGTGCCAGAAGCACGGCTGTAGTAAGCAGCCATCATTTCCCGACGCAGGTCCCGGTTGTCCGCATAGTTCACAATGTCGCGATAGGATTGAGTTGAAAGGGTCAGCAACCAACCCGTCAAACCTGCTGCTTGAGCCGCGACCTCCATGCGTGCCAGCACAGCGTTCGGCAAACCGATCAACAACGATCTGTCTTCGATGTGCTTGCTCCATGCCGTGTTCGAATCCTCCAGCCGTGCCAGAAACTCGAACTGAAACTTGCTGATTTCCATGTTCAGGCTTGTCAGTTGCAACTGCTGCTCGGACGACAGATCAAGGCCGGCCAAGTGGTACTTGCGCAAGATTTTATGCAGTGCACGTTTACGCTCTTCATTGAACAGCGCAGCAATCGGGCTATCGGCGAGCCGCCGATACAGCTGATACAGCTCGCTGTTCTGTGCCTGCTCACTCTTGTACTGCTCTGCCAGCTCCTGACAGCGCGTAATTGCTTCCTGCCAGACTGGCGCTATGCGGGTGGAACCCAGTAGCTGGAGGATAGTGAGGGTGCCGTCCAGGCGTGCTTCCAACTCATCTACGGCGAGCACGAGATCGTCCCATGTTGGGAAGGATTTCTGACTGGCAATGATCTCTGTGGTCATGACACGACTTTCAGCAATGATCGCCTGGACAGCCGGTATCAAATGCTCTGCTCGTATGGCAGAGAATGGTGGTAAGTCATACCGCTGCAAAAGTGGATTGTTCTCGGACATCGGCTTCTCCTTGAGACGGGGCGGTGAAAAAACCAGTCTAGGAGGATCAAGTGTCCGTGGGACGCTATATATGCGTGGGGGAAATGCCGAGCTGTCGACCCATATCACCGAGGGTTTAGTGTTTGCCGGTCGCCTTGAACTGGCGAACCGCTGCGCGTGGAAGGTGCCATAGTACGAGTTCCTGAATAGGATTCAGGGAAAGATGCCCGTACCCGCAAACGCTCCTCTCCAGCGACAAACGCTATCGCGACCATTCGGATTTCATGGACTCATTTCTGGACTGAAAACGTCGAGATACCGATGGTTCTCGGCTGATCGCACTGGAACGAAAAAAGACGCCTAAGCGTCTATTTTCAATAACCTACAGACTTCCATGGAACTCTGTAGATCGATATTTGGAGCGGGAAACGAGACTCGAACTCGCGACCCCGACCTTGGCAAGGTCGTGCTCTACCAACTGAGCTATTCCCGCAAATGGCGTCCCCTAGGGGACTCGAACCCCTGTTACCGCCGTGAAAGGG
>Ga0209070_100305_pt1 | contig 41764 bp, 30 predicted proteins | sample SynthPrep_5_END__FD_187205 | JGI IMG/M metagenome (GOLD analysis project Ga0209070, IMG submission 187205) | Synthetic microbial communities from Ohio, USA - SynthPrep_5_END_DS10_MetaG (SPAdes) (version 2) | ecosystem: Engineered > Bioreactor > Aerobic > Activated sludge | place: USA: Ohio... | reverse complement strand
GCGCTGCGAGCAGCCGGTGCTTCGACTTTCAGGGTCTTGACGGTGGAGGCGGTGGAAACGCCCAGAGCGTCCGGGGTAACGGTTTCCAGCGGCTTCTTCTTGGCCTTCATGATGTTCGGCAGCGACGCATAGCGCGGCTCGTTCAGACGCAGGTCGGTGGTGACGATCGCCGGCAGGTTCAGCGCAACGGTCTGCAGACCGCCATCGATCTCACGGGTGACGTTGACCTTGTCGCCAGCCACTTCAACCTTGGAGGCGAAGGTGCCTTGGCCGAAGCCAGTCAGGGCGCCCAGCATCTGGCCGGTCTGGTTGTTGTCGCTGTCGATGGCCTGCTTGCCCATGATCACCAGCTGCGGCTGCTCCTTGTCGACCACTGCCTTGAGCAGCTTGGCCACGGCCAGGGAGTTCAGCTCGTCATTGGATTCGACCAGGATGGCGCGGTCGGCACCCAGAGCCAGCGCGGTGCGCAGTTGCTCCTGGGCGGTAGCCGGGCCGATGGAGACGACGACGATTTCGCTCGCCACGCCTTTCTCCTTCAGGCGTACGGCTTCTTCCACGGCGATTTCGCAGAAGGGGTTCATGGACATCTTGACGTTGGCGAGGTCGACGCCGCTGTTGTCCGCCTTGACGCGAACCTTGACGTTGTAGTCAACCACTCGTTTGACAGCTACAAGAACCTTCATGGATTCCTCGTTACTCTCCGGTGAATAAGAATGTCGCCAAGGCGAGCCTGGCCGGTGATGCAAAATCGGCCGCAACCAACCTTTCAGCTCAGACGGCGAGCGCAAAACCGCCCGTATCTTGACCCCGCGGCCTGGCCCGGTCAATACAGCGAACTGGCCGGTCATCCGCGATGTAGTAGGATTCTAACAGGCCTACAGAAAATTCAAACAAACGTTTGTATTGGCCCGCTGAGAGGGTGTAGATATAATGCCCACGCCGTGCTTAGGGAGCGAGCCGCGCCCTCCAACATAAAATATCGAAGAGCCTTGAGTAGGAGATAGCCTGTGGAACGCGAATTTATGGAGTTCGACGTCGTCATCGTCGGCGCCGGCCCGTCCGGACTGTCCGCCGCCTGCCGACTGAAGCAGAAAGCCGCTGAAGCGGGTCAGGAGATCAGCGTCTGCGTGGTCGAGAAAGGCTCCGAAGTTGGTGCTCACATCCTCTCTGGTGCGGTGTTCGAACCGCGCGCCCTGAACGAACTCTTCCCCGACTGGAAAGAACTCGGCGCCCCGCTGAACACCCCAGTCAAGCGCGATGACATCTACCTGCTGCGCGACGCTGACAAGGCTACCCGAATTCCTGACTTCTTTGTGCCGAAAACCATGCACAACGAAGGTAATTACATCATTTCCCTGGGCAACCTGTGCCGCTGGCTGGCCCAGCAGGCCGAGAATCTGGGCGTCGAGATCTACCCTGGCTTCGCCGCTCAGGAAGCACTGATCGATGAGAATGGCGTGGTACGCGGTATCGTCACCGGTGACCTGGGTGTCGACCGCGAAGGCCATCCAAAGGAAGGCTACTACACCCCTGGCATGGAACTGCGTGCCAAGTACACCCTGTTCGCCGAAGGCTGCCGTGGTCACATCGGCAAGCAACTGATCAAGAAATACAAGCTCGACAGCGAAGCCGACGCCCAGCACTACGGCATCGGCATCAAGGAAATCTGGGACATCGACCCGGCCAAGCATGAACAAGGCCTGGTGGTGCATACCGCCGGTTGGCCGATGGACATCATGGGCACCGAAAATACCGGTGGCTCCTTCCTCTACCACCTGGAGAACAACCAGGTCGTGGTCGGCCTGATCATCGATCTGTCCTACGCCAACCCGCACCTGTCGCCGTTCGACGAATTCCAGCGCTACAAGCACCACCCGGTGATTGCCCAGTACCTGGAAGGTGGCAAGCGCGTTGCCTACGGCGCGCGCGCCATCAGCAAGGGCGGTCTGAATTCGCTGCCGAAGATGGTTTTCCCGGGCGGCGCCCTGATCGGCTGCGACCTCGGCACCCTGAACTTCGCCAAGATCAAGGGCAGCCACACTGCGATGAAGTCCGGCATGCTCGCTGCCGACGCCATCGCCGAAGCCCTGGCAGCCGGCCGCGAAGGCGGCGACGAGTTGAGCAACTACGTCGATGGCTTCAAGGCCAGCTGGCTGTACGACGAACTGTTCCGCAGCCGCAACTTCGGTGCGGCCATCCACAAGTACGGCGCCATCGTCGGCGGCGGCATCAACTGGCTGGACCAGAACATCTTCGGCGGCAAGGCGCCCTTCACCCTGCACGACAACAAGCCGGATTACGCCTGCCTGAAGCCTGCAGCCGAGTGCGCGAAGATCGCCTACCCGAAACCGGACGGCAAACTGAGCTTCGACAAACTGAGCTCGGTATTCCTCTCCAACACCAACCACGAAGAAGAGCAGCCCTGCCACCTGAAGCTCACCGACCCGAGCATTCCGTTGGCGAAGAACCTGCCGCTGTACGACGAACCGGCGCAGCGCTACTGCCCGGCCGGCGTGTACGAAGTGGTGACTCAGGAAGACGGCGAGAAACGCTTCCAGATCAACGCGCAGAACTGCGTGCACTGCAAGACCTGCGACATCAAGGATCCGGCCCAGAACATCACCTGGGTGGCGCCGGAAGGCACCGGTGGCCCGAATTACCCCAACATGTAATTCGGCCACGCACGAAAAAGGCTCCCTCGGGAGCCTTTTTCGTTTCTGTCGAATCCGTAGGAGCGAGCTCTGCTCGCGAAGGTTTCAAGACCACGTTCCGCGAGCAGAGCTCGCTTCCACAGGCATTCAATCCTGATAGATCATCTTGCGACTCATACCGCCGTCGATGATGAACTCCTGTCCGGTGATGAAACCGGCCGCCTCGGAGAGCAGCCAGGCGACCTGCGCCGCTACATCCTCCACGGTACCCACACGGCCGACCGGATGTTGCGCATGATCGAACACCGACAGCGGCTCCAGGCGCTGCTGCGACGGGTCGCGAGAGTCGATCCAGCCAGGGCTGACGCAGTTGACGCGCACCTCTGACCCCAGGCTGATCGACAGCGCGTGAGTGAGCGCAACCAAGCCGCCCTTGCTCGCAGCGTACGCCTCGCAATCGGCCTCGGACTGGCTGGCGCGGGTGGAGGCGATATTGACGATGGCGCCGCGATGCCCACGCAAATATGGCGCACAGTGCTTGGCCAGCAGCATGGCGCCGGTCAGGTTGACCGCCAGCAGGCGATTCCAGCGCTTGAGGTCGAGCGACTCCAGCGGCGGCGTGTGCGGATCGGAGATAGCCGCATTGCACACCAGCGCATCGAGACGCCCGAACTGACCTAGCACCTCGGCGACGCCGACGCTTACCTGATCTTCCTTGGCCACATCCATGGCCACGAACCAGGCGTTATCACCCAAAGCACGTGCCACTCTGGAGCCACGCTCGCGGTCAACGTCGGCCAACACCACCTGCCAACCCTCGGTGATCAGCCAGGCACTGATACCCAGGCCGATGCCACGCGCGGCTCCGGTGACCAACGCGACACGCCCGTTGTTGGGCGTGTCATTCGTCCCCCACTCCAGCATGCTCAGAGCGCAGCCAGGCCGCGCGCCAGATCCGCCTTGAGGTCTTCCAGCTCTTCCAGGCCCACAGCGACGCGGATCAAGTTGTCGCGAATACCGGCGTTGGCACGCTCCTGCGGAGTCAGCCGGCCATGGGAGGTGGTAGCCGGATGGGCGACAGTGGTCTTGGTGTCGCCGAGGTTGGTGGTGATGGAGATGACGTGTGTGGCATCGATCACCTTCCAGGCGGCATCACGGCCACCCTTGACCTCGAAACTGACCACCGCACCGAAGGCGCTCTGCTGCTTTTTCGCCAGCTCGTGCTGCGGATGGCTGGGCAGCCCCGCGTAATGCACGCGCTCGACCTGCGGCTGCTGCTCCAGCCACAGCGCCAGCTGCAGGGCACTCTCACTCTGCGCACGCATACGGATGCGCAGGGTTTCCAGGCCCTTGACGAACATCCAGGCGTTGAACGGGCTCAGGGTGGGACCGGCGGTACGCAGGAAACCGACCACTTCCTTCATCTGCTCGCTACGCCCCGCCACCACACCGCCCAGGCCACGGCCCTGGCCATCGATGTACTTGGTCGCCGAATGCATGACGATATCGGCGCCGAGCTTAAGCGGCTGCTGCAGGGCCGGCGTGCAGAAGCAGTTGTCCACTGCCAGCAGCGCGCCGCGGGCATGGGCGATCTCCGCCAGTGCAGCGATATCCACCAGTTCAGCCAGCGGGTTGGATGGCGATTCGACGAACAGCAGTTTGGTGTTGGGTTTGAAGGCGCCCTGCCAAGCATCCAGATCGGCCAGCGGCACGTAATCCACCTCGATGCCGAAACGCTTGAGGTACTTCTCGAACAGGCTGATGGTCGAGCCGAACACGCTGCGCGACACCAGTACGTGGTCGCCGCCGCTGCACAGGCTCATGACGATGGCGAGGATCGCCGACATGCCGGAAGCGGTGGCCACCGCCTGCTCGGCGCCTTCCAGTGCGGCAATGCGCTCCTCGAAGGTACGTACGGTGGGGTTGGTGTAACGCGAATAGACGTTGCCCGGCACTTCGCCAGCAAAACGCGCAGCGGCATCGGCAGCGGTGCGGAACACGTAACTGGACGTCAGGTACAACGCCTCGCCATGCTCGCCCTCAGGCGAACGGTGCTGGCCAGCACGCACCGCCAGGGTGTCGAAGCCTACGCCATCCAGGTCACTATCAAGCCTGCCGGCTTCCCATTCCACAGCCATATCGCTACCTCACAAAAAGTAGCCCGGATGCAATCCGGGAAATTCAGGGTGACATTCCCCCGGATTGCATCCGGGCTACGGACCGGTGGTGCGCCGTGCGCATCACCGAAACGGGCAGGACCACTGCCCTGCCCGCTCGAATCAGTTGTTATACAGATCGATGATCGCGCTGACTGCCTGCGACTTGACCTTGCTGGCATCGTTGCGCGCCTGCTCGATCTTGTCCAGGTATGCCTCGTCGACGTCGCCGGTGACGTACTTGCCGTCGAACACCGCGCAGTCGAAGTTGTCGATCTTGATCTTCTTGCTGCCGCTGACCGCTTCGATCAGGTCCGGCAGGTCCTGATAAACCAGCCAGTCGGCACCGATCAGTTCGCAGACCTCTTCGGTGCTGCGGCCATGTGCGATCAGCTCATGGGCGCTTGGCATGTCAATGCCGTAGACGTTCGGGTAGCGCACCGCCGGGGCTGCCGAGCAGAAGTAGACATTCTTCGCGCCGGCCTCGCGGGCCATCTGAATGATCTGCTTGCAGGTGGTGCCACGGACGATGGAGTCGTCCACCAGCATCACGTTCTTGCCGCGGAACTCCAGCTCGATGGCGTTCAGCTTCTGCCGTACGGATTTCTTGCGCGCCGCCTGCCCAGGCATGATGAAGGTACGGCCGATGTAGCGATTCTTGACGAAACCTTCGCGGAATTTCACGCCCAGGTGATTGGCCAGCTCCAGCGCCGCGGTACGGCTGGTGTCAGGAATCGGGATGACCACGTCGATGTCATGATCCGGACGCTCGCGCAGGATCTTGTCGGCCAGCTTCTCGCCCATGCGCAGACGCGCCTTGTACACCGAGATACCGTCCATGATCGAGTCCGGGCGCGCCAGGTAAACGTGCTCGAAGATGCAGGGCGCGTACTGCGGGTTGGCCGCGCACTGACGGGTGAACAGCTTGCCCTCTTCGGTGATGTAGACCGCCTCGCCCGGCGCCAGGTCACGGATCAGGGTGAAGCCCAGCACGTCCAGCGATACGCTCTCGGACGCGATCATGTACTCGACGCCTTCATCGGTATGACGCTGGCCGAAGACGATTGGACGAATGCCGTTGGGGTCGCGGAAACCGACGATGCCATAACCGGTGATCATCGCGACGACGGCGTAACCGCCCAGGCAGCGCTCGTGCACGTGGGTGACGGCGGCGAACACATCTTCTTCGGTCGGCTGCAGCTTGCCGCGCTGAGCCAGCTCATGGGCGAACACGTTGAGCAGCACTTCCGAATCGGAATTGGTGTTCACGTGACGCAGGTCGGACTCGTAGATTTCCTTGGCCAACTGCTCGACGTTGGTCAGGTTGCCGTTGTGCGCCAGGGTGATGCCGTACGGCGAGTTGACGTAGAACGGCTGAGCTTCGGCCGAGCTGGAGCTGCCAGCGGTCGGGTAGCGCACATGGCCGATGCCCATATGGCCAACCAAGCGCTGCATATGGCGCTGCTGGAACACGTCACGTACCAGGCCGTTGTCCTTGCGCAGGAACAGGCGGCCATCATGGCTGGTGACAATACCGGCAGCATCCTGGCCGCGGTGCTGGAGGACGGTGAGCCCGTCATACAGCGCCTGATTGACGTTCGATTTACCGACGATACCGACGATGCCACACATGTGCCACGACCCCTGCTAGATAGTTCAGGCTAATTCAGCGACCGATGCAGCGGTTACTCCGCAGCGGCCACTCTTTTAAAGCAGATCAGCTGGGTGAGCCGATCCACCGGTAAACCACTGATCGGACCACCCCAGAATGAGGTTCTTCGACCAGTCGGCGACCATCAGAAAATGCGGCACCAGTTGCGACTGTTGCCACCACGTATCCTGCTCCACTGGCGCCAGGCTGATCAGCCCGACCAGCAGTACCACCAACAAACCACCACGCGCGGCGCCGAAAACCATACCGAGAAAACGGTCGGTACCGGACAGGCCTGTCACGCGGATCAGCTCGCCAATGAGGAAATTGACCAAAGCACCCACCAGCAAGGTGGCGATGAAGAGAATGGCACAGGCAGCGATGACCCGCGCAGAAGGCGTTTCGATAAATTCGACGAGATGCTGGGCCAGTGCGCCACCGAACATCCAGGCGACCACACCTGCGATGATCCAGGTCAGCAGCGACAGGGCTTCCTTGACGAAACCGCGCTTGAGACTGATCAAACTAGAAATGGCGATGACGGCGATGATCGCCCAATCGACCCAGGTGAATACCACGGTGCGGCCTACCAGCGGAAAAGGCGGAGCATTTTAGCAGAGCCCGGCACATCGAGTAACCAGGCGCTGCAAAGTCCCTTGCTTGCTTAGCCTGCCTCCGGCTGGAAGCGCACGACAAAACCGCTGAGTTTGTGCTGGCGGTTGAGCTGGTCACGCAGACGCTCGGCCTCGGCGCGCTCGATCAACGGACCGACAAACACCCGATTCATGCCGTCGAAGGTACGGATATAGGCGTTGTAGCCCTGACTGCGCAGCGTTTTCTGCAGATTTTCCGCGCCAGCGCGACTGGACAGACTGGCCAGCTGCACTGACCAACTGATCGGCAGACTGTTGGCGTCCAGGCGGCCTTCCGGCTTGGCAGGAGCAGCGCTCGCCGTCTGTTCGGTCTTGACCGGATCGGGCTTGCTCTGCTGCGCGACAGGCGGCGGAGTCGGCTTGGGCTGCTCAGGCACCTCGACGATCTGAGGCTCCACCTCTTCGACGGGAACCGGCTCCTGCGGCAACTCCTCGGGCTCGACGACCTCGGCAGGCTGCACGATGATCTGGGCAGCAGCCGGCGCTTGCGGCATGGCCGGCGCATCCACTACCACGCGGCGCATCTCGTCCTCGCGCGACAGCAGCATCGGCAGGAAAATCACCGCCAGCGCCACCAGCACCAGAGCACCGACCATGCGCTGCTTGAGCCCACTGTCCAGCATTGCCATCCCCAATCCCCTTATCAAGCCGGGCGGGCCAGCCAATCCAGGGCCTCGGCCACGCAGAAAAACGATCCGAACAACAGTATCTCGTCACCCTCTGCCGCCTGCTCGCACTGCGCATCGAGCGCAGTACGCACATCCGGGTACTGCACCACCGCCGCGCCCTGCCCCCGCAGGTGCTCGGCCAGGTCATCGGCAGAGCGTGAACGCGGCGTATCCAGCGGCGCCACAGCCCAACCAGCAACCAGACTCAGAAGCGGTGACACCACGCCGGGCAGATCCTTGTCGGCCAACAAACCGAACACCGCCCAGCGCTGCCCGGCCAGCGGACGACTCTCCAGGCGCTGCGCCAGATAATCGGCGGCATGAGGATTATGCCCAACATCGAGCAACAGTGTGAGTGACTTGCCTCGCCAATCCAGCGCACGACGATCCAGACGCCCGGTTACCCGCGTGGCGAGCAGGGCCTGAACGATCTGCTGGTGATTCCACGGCAGCGGCAGAAGCGCATAGGCCTGCAACGCCAGCGCCGCGTTTTCCATCGGCAGATCAAGAAGCGGCAGTTGCTCGAGTCGCAGAACCTGACCTTTTACGTCAAGACCATACCAGGACCAGTCCTGCGCTTGCACATTCAGATCATAGTCACGACCGCGCAGGAACAACGGCGTGTCCAACATGACGGCCTGCTGCAGCAAGGGCTGCGGTGGATCGAGATCACCGCACAACGCAGGCATGCCGGCGCGCATGATCCCGGCCTTTTCGAAGGCGACCGATTCACGGGTATCACCCAGCCAGTCAGCGTGATCCAGACCAATGCTGGTGATCAGGGCCAGATCGGCATCGACCAGGTTCACCGCATCCAGGCGCCCACCGAGGCCGACCTCGAGCACCACAGCATCCAGCTGAGCACGTTCGAACAGCCAGAAGGCCGCCAGCGTACCCATCTCGAAATAGGTCAGGGAAATTTCACCACGCGCGGCCTCGACCGCGGTGAAAGCCTGACACAGCTCTTCATCGCTCGCCTCGCGCCCATCCAGCAACACACGCTCGTTGTAACGCAGCAGGTGCGGTGAACTGTAGACACCGACACGCTGCCCCTGGGCTGCGATCAGGCTGGCGAGAAAGGCGCAGGTAGAGCCCTTGCCATTGGTACCGGTGACGGTAACCACCAATGGCGCAGGTTTGCCCAGGCCGAGCCGCTGCGCCACCTCACGCGAGCGCTCCAGCCCCATGTCGATGGCCGACGGATGCAACTGCTCGAGGTAGGCGAGCCACTCGCCCAGGCTACGTTCGGTCATGCAGTGGCCGGCAGGGAAACCGGAGAGGGACGATTCATCATCTGCGCAAGCAGACGCGCCAGGCGCGGACGCAGTTCATTGCGCGAAATGATCATGTCGATGGCGCCATGCTCCAGCAGGAACTCGCTACGCTGGAAGCCTTCCGGCAGTTTCTCGCGCACGGTCTGCTCGATCACGCGCGGGCCGGCAAAACCGATCAGCGCCTTCGGCTCGGCCACGATGACATCTCCAAGCATCGCCAGGCTGGCGGAAACACCACCATAGACCGGGTCAGTCAGCACCGAGATGAACGGCAGGCCTTCTTCACGCAGGCGCGCCAGGGCGGCGGAAGTCTTGGCCATCTGCATCAGCGAGATCAGCGCTTCCTGCATGCGCGCGCCGCCGGAAGCCGAGAAGCACACCAGCGGACAGCGTTTTTCCAGTGCGACATTGGCTGCCTGAACGAAACGCTCGCCAACGATGGCGCCCATGGAGCCACCCATGAAGGAGAACTCGAAGGCGCAAACGGCGATCGGCATACCTTCGAGGGTGCCGCTCATGGAGATCAGCGCGTCTTTCTCGCCAGTCTGCTTCTGCGCACCGGCCAGACGATCCTTGTATTTCTTGCTGTCGCGGAATTTCAGGCGGTCGACCGGCTCGAGATCGGCACCGATCTCCTCGCGCCCCTCGGCATCGAGGAAGAGGTCGATACGCGCACGAGCACCGATACGCATGTGGTGATTGCACTTGGGGCAGACATCGAGTGTCTTTTCCAGCTCAGGACGGTAGAGCACGGCATCACAGGACGGACATTTGTGCCACAGGCCCTCGGGCACAGAGCTCTTCTTCACCTCGGAACGCATGATCGAGGGAATGAGTTTGTCTACCAACCAGTTGCTCATGCTGTCATTTCTCCATAACCGTTGGTTCGGATGAACGCCTCATCGTGAAACGCCCATCTCCAGCAATTCTTTTCTGCCGCACCCAGCGCCCGTCGAAACGAGCCATGGCAGCGTGACAGGCTAATTGACGGCCCTGCTTCAATCGCCGTCACATCGAGCATCACGCACTGCCCGCACGAATGCACGAATCTTGCCTGCATCCTTTATGCCTTTACTGGCCTCTACCCCACCACTGACATCCACGGCATAGGGCCGCACCTGGCGAATAGCCGTCGCGACATTGCCTGCATCCAGGCCGCCGGCCAGGATGATTGGCTTAGCGGCATTTTCCGGCACCAGCGACCAATCGAACGAAGCGCCCGTACCCCCCGGCACGCCCTCGACGAAGGTATCCAGCAGAATACCCCGCGCACCAGCGTAGGGCGCCATAGCGGCCGCCACATCCTCACCAGGACGAACCCGCAGCGCCTTGATATAGGGGCGGCCATGGCCTTCACAGTCGGCCGGCGACTCATCACCGTGAAACTGCAGCAGATCCAGCGGCAGACGCTGCAACAACTGTTGCAGCTCGTCACGCTGCATGTCGACGAACAGCCCGACACTGGTCACGAACGGCGGTAACGCCTGCAGGATAACTGCGGCCTGCTCGATGCTGACTGCTCGCGGGCTTTTCCCGTAGAACACCAGACCAATGGCGTCGGCTCCCGCCTCCACCGCTGCCAGAGCATCCTCGATGCGGGTGATCCCGCAAATCTTGCTACGTACGACCGTCACGTTCATACCTCTCGCCATCCGGGCTCGGATGGTAACAAAGGGTTATGGCTGTCGCACGTCCGGCAGACCGGAGAGAAAATGCGGCCCGAGATAGCGCTGTGGCAATTCGAACTCCTCCGGGTAATCGACCTGTATCAGGTATAGACCGTAGGGGTGCGCCGTCACTCCCCCACTATGTCGATCGCCGCGCTCGAGCACCTCGCGCGCCCATTCCGGCGGCCGCTCGCCCGCACCAATGGTCATCAACACACCGGCGATGTTACGCACCATATGATGCAGAAAAGCATTGGCGCGTATATCCAGCACGATGAAGCGGCCGTGCTCGATCAGTTGCAGGTGGTGCACGGTCTTGATCGGTGACTTGGCCTGGCAGCGCGTGGCCCGGAAGGCGCTGAAATCATGGGTGCCGACCAGCGCCTGGGCCGCTTCACGCATGCGCGCCACATTCAGCGGCCGATGATTCCAGGTGACTTCCTCGGCCATGTGCGCCGGGCGAATCGGATCGTTGTAGATCACGTAGCGGTAGCGTCGCGCCATGGCCGAGAAGCGTGCATGAAAGTGCGCCGGCATCACCTTCGCCCAGGTCACACTGATGTCACCGGGCAAATTCATGTTGGCGCCCATGATCCACGCGTGCAGCGAACGCTCGACAGTGGTATCGAAATGCACCACCTGACCACTGGAGTGCACAGAAGCATCGGTACGCCCTGCGCACAGAATGCTGACCGGGGCACCACCGGCGACCTTGGACAAGGCATTTTCCAGGTGCCCCTGGATCGACGGAACATTCGCGCCCTGGCGCTGGAACCCGCGATAACGTGCGCCCTTGTATTCGAGGCCCAGGGCGATTCTGAAAAAGCCAGCGGCCGCCATTTCGGCGGCCGCTACAGGTACTGCGTCAGACATCTATCAATCAAACCATCTTGGCAATCATCTCGCGAGCTTCTTGCTGCTGGGCATCACTGCCTTCGGTAATCACTTCATCAAGAATGTCGCGCGCACCTTCGGTGTCACCCATGTCGATGTAAGCCCGAGCCAGATCCAGCTTGGTCGCGGTTTCATCGGTGCCGGACAGGAAGTCGAAGTCATCATCGCCGTCCAGATCACTGGACAGGCTGTTGGCCGGCGCCAGCGGAGCTGCTTGCGGCTCTTCGAAGTCAGTCGACAGCTGATCCAGCTCGGCGGTCACTTCATCCAGCTGCGCAGCGAAGCTATCGGATGCAACAGCCGGCTGAACCGGAGTCTCGTCTTCGAGCGAGAGATCGAAGTCAGCCGGTAGATCGAGATTGGCAGATGGCGCTTCTTCAGCCAGATCGAGGCTCAGATCGGAAAGATCGTCGGCCGGCTGGTTCAGCGGTGCATCGTCATCGAGGCTCAGCAGGAAATCATCAGCTTCATCGCTGACTGCCGGAGTCGTCTCGTCCAGATCCAGGCTGAACGCGGACAGATCGTCGGCCGGCTGGGATAGCTCAACCTTGTCATCATCCAGGGCGAGATCGAAGCCCAGATCGTCGTCGGCAGAAGCTGCCGGCGCGGCAGGTTCATCGACCAGACCGAAGTCCAGATCATCGTCCAGCGACAACGGCGCTTGCTCAGCCTTGGCCGACTGAACATCGCTCTCCAGATCGGCCTCCAAGTCGTCGAGGCTCAGATCGAAGGCATCATCCAGATCACCGCCGGTGGAAGCAGGCGCTTCTGCGGTCGGCTCATCCAGGCTGAGGTCGTCCAGACTGAAGTCGCCCATGTCGTCATCGACGGAGGCAGCGGCAGCTACGGCACCCGCACCTGCGAAGGCTGCGATCGCTGGATACTTGGACTTCAGCTGCTCGGCTTCGGCATTCACCCCGCCGATCTCGCGCAGCTCGTTATCCTGACGGGCAAAGCCTTCGCGGTCACCCAGCTCGGCGTAGACTTCCATCAGCTTCAGACGCAGATCGGCACGGTGTGGCTCATCATTGATCGCGTTCTGCAGCAGTTCGGCCGCCTGATTGAAGCGCCCGTAAGCAATGTAGATATCAGCCTCGCCCAACGCGTCGCCAGTCTGCGCCGTGACACGTTCCTCGCCAGCAGCCTGGGTGGTCTGGACAGGCTCATCGTCGAGGCCAGCGAAACTGTCTTCAGGCATATCGAGGTCGGAGGCAAACGCCTGTTCCTGAGACAGGTCGTCGGCCAGTTCATCTTGCAGCTCGGACTCTTTCTGGGCATTGCGGCGCGACAGCGCCATCAGACCGACCAACAGAAGCAGAAGCGCCCCACCACCGGCCAGACCCAGCGTCATCGGGTTAGCCAGCAGGTCATCAATGAAGCTCTGTGGGGCCGGTGCAGGCGCAGGAGCAGGTGTAGCAGGTTTGGCTGCTTCGGCCGGCTTGACCGGGGCGGCGGGTTCAACGGCAGCAGCCGGCTCACTGGCCGGCTGTTGGGTTGTGGCGGCGCTGTCCTCGACAGGCGCAGCCGGTTCCTCGGAATAGTTGTAGTCAGGCGCCGCCCCCTCAGGTGGCGTAGTCGGCGGCGTAGCCGCCTCCACAGCGGGCGGCGCGGCCTCAGGCGCTGCTGCCGGAGTTTCCGCAGGCGGTTCTTCCGTTGCAGCGGGCGATGCGGGCGCTGCCGACAGGTCGGCCTGCAACTTGGCCAACTGGCTGTCCTTCAGCTCCACCAGACGCTGCAGCTTGTCCAGCTGGCTTTGCAGGTCACCTACGCGGCTCTGCAATTCGGCGTTTTCGCGACGAGTCGAATCCAGGCTTTCCTGAGTCACTGCCAGCTTGTCGGCCAGCGCCTTGCTGCCAGCCGCACCGGTATCGCTACCGCGAGTGGACTGACCTGCTTCAGCAGCGACCAGCTTCAGGCTATCACCCGCCTCTGCAGTCGCCGGCGCGGCGCCCGCTGTAGTGCGGCGAGTGGCATCCAGCTGACGCGAAGCGACAGCACGGCCTTCACGCCAGGCGGCATTCTGCTCGGCAACCTGCGCGATCGCCTCGGCATTGCTGCGGCTGCGAATCTGCTGCTCGTCCGGCAGGCGAAGCACCTGACCGCTCTTCATACGGTTGATATTGCCACCGATGAAGGCATCCGGATTCAGATCCTGAATGGCCAGCATGGTCTGATTGACCGAGCCACCGCCGACACGCTGGGCGATTTCCCAGAGCGTATCGCTGGCAGTGGTTCTGTATTCGTTACCGGAAATGGCGCGCGATGCAGGTGCCGGCGCGGCAGGACGCGGAGCCGCAGCAGGCGCAGCGCTGGTCGGCGCAGTGGCAGGCGCGGCAGCCGGACGTGGTGCAGGCGCAGCAACCGGAAGCTGCGGGGCAGCAGCTACGGACGGTTGCGGCGAGTAAAGTGGCGGATCGAGCAGCAGGGTGTATTCACGCAGCAAGCGCCCGTTCGGCCAGAGCACTTCAACCAGGAAGTTGAGGTAAGGCTCACGCACGGTCTTGCTCGAGGTGATGCGGATAACGCTCTTGCCGTTAGGCTTCAATACCGGGGTGAACTTGAGATCGGTCAGAAAGTACTGACGGTCGACGCCGGCTTTGATGAACTCCTCAGGGGACGCGAGGCTGGGAATCACCTCATTGGAAGCAAGATCGCGTACCTCCAGCAATTCGATTTCCGCTACCAACGGCTGATTCAGCGACGATTGCAGGGTAACTTCACCCAGCCCCAGCGCATGTGCCATACCGGAAGACAGCGCGGAAGCGGCTGCGATTGCCAGCACCAGTTTGCGAACCCGAACCATAGCGTTATCCCTTGTTTTATCTTTTTCTCGGCATGCGAGAGGGTCTTGAGAATTGCTGCCTGCCTCCGCTCCACGAGCGGCTCCCCATTCAGCAATCAACTCAGCCAGTATTGCCAAGCTAGAAAGATTCTTCAAATTTCTAGGTAAGTATCTTTTACAGATAGTGTTTTATCAATAACTCAGCTATCTGCACAGCATTCAGGGCGGCGCCTTTTCTTACATTATCAGACGCAATCCACAAATTGAGTTGCCTTGGATCACTCACGCCGCGCCGGACACGCCCCACATAGACCTGATCCTGCCCCACCGCATCGCCCACTGCAGTCGGGTAATCGCCGGCCTCTACCAACTCGATGCCCGGCGCGACCTCGAGCAACTGCAGCACTGCACTGATATCGATATCCGAATCAGCATACACGCCCAGTGCGAGACTATCGCCAAAGAACACCGGCACTAAGGCGCAGGTGGCTGCTACCGGAAGCTCGGGCAGACTCAATAACTGTTGAATCTCGGCCGCCAGACGCTTCTCCAATCGAGCATGCCCGTGGTCATCCACCTCGCCGACCTGCGCCAGCAGATTGAACGCGATCTGTCGATCCACCGTATTCGGTTCCAGCGGGCGCCCGTTGAGCAGCTCGGCGGTCTGCCGCGCCAACTCCTGCACACCGCTACGCCCCAGAGTGGAGATCGACAGCATGGCAGTCACCTGCAGCTGTTGGGGTCGCAGTACAGGCCTCAGCGTCGCCAGCACCAGCGCACAAGCAACCGCCGAAGGCGTCGGCGCACTGACGCACCACGGCTTGGTCAATGCCGGCAAACCCGCGGCGCCAAGCTCGGGCAATACGCATGGCGCTTGTTCCAGCGAAAAAGCAGCGCTCAGATCGATAACGGAGCAACCGGCTGCGACCACGCGCTCATGATGGCTGCGCGTCACTTCAGAGCCCGCGGCAAAGAACGCCAGTTGCACCTGAGTGAAATCGAAGGCATCGAGCGATCTGACCCGCACCTGCCGACCACGGAAAGAGAGACTCTGTCCAGCCGACTCACTGCTGGCCAGCAGATGCAGATCCTTCACCGGAAACTCACGCTCTTCGAGCAATTCGACCAGCGCTTCGCCGACGTTGCTGGTGGCGCCGATCACGGCGATATTGATGGACTGACTCATGAGCTGACCTACGACACAGAGGGAGCGGCACTGTAACTGCGGCCCATCGCCCAGGCAATCGGCTCCTCCAGAAAACACAAAGCCCCTCTGCCGAGACAGAAGGGCTTTGTTTGATACTGGATGCCGGCTTCGCGCTTAGCGCTCCAGCAGAATCCGCAGCATGCGACGCAGCGGTTCGGCAGCGCCCCACAGCAGTTGGTCACCGACGGTGAACGCCCCCAGGTACTGCGAGCCCATGTTGAGCTTGCGTAGACGGCCGACCGGAACGCTCAGGGTGCCGGTCACGGCAGTCGGGCCGAGATCGCGGATGGAATCTTCGCGGTGGTTCGGCACCAGTTTGACCCAGGGGTTGTGCTGGCTGATCAGGCCTTCGATGTCGGCCATCGGCACATCCTTGTTCAGCTTGATGGTCAGCGCCTGGCTGTGGCAACGCATGGCACCGATGCGCACGCAAATGCCATCGACCGGGATCGGGTTCTTGAAACGACCGAGAATCTTGTTGGTTTCGGCCTGGGCCTTCCACTCTTCACGGCTCTGCCCGTTCGGCAGCTCCTTGTCGATGTAGGGGATCAGGCTGCCAGCCAGCGGCACACCGAAGTTGTCGACCGGGAAGCCTTCGCCACGCATGGCTTCGGCGACCTTGCGGTCGATGTCGAGGATGGCGCTGGCCGGGTCGGCCAGATCATCGGCGACAGCGCCATTGATCGCGCCCATCTGCTTGATCAGCTCACGCATGTTCTGCGCGCCAGCACCGGAAGCTGCCTGGTAGGTCATGGCACTCATCCACTCCACCAGACCGGCCTCGTACAGACCGCCGAGCGCCATCAGCATCAGGCTGACAGTGCAGTTGCCGCCGATGTAGTTCTTGGTGCCGGCGTCCAGCGCCTGGTCGATCACCTTGCGGTTGACCGGATCGAGCACGATCACCGAGTCGTCATCCATGCGCAGGCTGGAGGCAGCGTCGATCCAGTAGCCCTGCCAGCCGGCCTCACGCAGCTTGGGGAATACTTCATTGGTGTAGTCGCCGCCCTGGCAGGTCAGGATCACGTCCAGGCCCTTGAGGTCGTCAATGCTGTAGGCATCTTTCAGCGCAGCGATGTCCTTGCCAATGGCAGGGCCTTGGCCACCGACATTGGAAGTGGTGAAGAACACCGGCTCGATCAGGTCGAAGTCCCGCTCTTCCAGCATGCGCTGCATGAGCACGGAACCGACCATGCCACGCCAACCGATCAGACCTACACGTTTCATAACGACTACACCTATATAAACAGCCCGCCGGAACCACCCCGGCGGGGCTGGGAAGATTACAGACTACGCAGCGCTTCGACTACTGCATCACCCATGGCTGCGGTACCGACCTTGGTCTTGCCCTCGGACCAGATGTCCCCCGTGCGCAGGCCCTGATCCAGCACCAGGCTCACCGCTTGCTCGATGGCATCGGCGGCAGCAACCTGGCCGAAGCTGTAACGCAGCATCATGGACACCGAGAGAATGGTGGCCAGCGGGTTGGCGATGCCCTTGCCGGCGATGTCCGGCGCGGAGCCATGGCACGGCTCGTACATGCCCTTGTTGTTGGCGTCCAAGGATGCCGACGGCAGCATGCCGATGGAACCGGTCAGCATCGAAGCTTCGTCAGACAAAATGTCACCAAACATGTTGTCAGTGACCATCACGTCGAATTGCTTGGGTGCGCGCACCAGCTGCATGGCGGCGTTGTCGACGTACATGTGGCTCAGTTCGACGTCCGGGTAGTTCTTGGCCACTTCCTCGACCACGGCGCGCCACAGCTGGCTGGACGCCAGGACGTTGGCCTTGTCCACCGAACACAGCTTCTTGCCGCGCACGCGCGCCATGTCGAAGCCGACCTTGGCGATACGACGGATTTCGCTTTCGCTGTACGGCAGCGTGTCGTAAGCCATGCGCTCGCCGTTCTCCAGCACCTTGCTCTCGCGCGGCTGGCCGAAGTAGATGCCACCGGTCAGCTCACGGACGATGAGAATATCCAGGCCAGCCACCACTTCCGGCTTGAGGCTGGAAGCCTCGGCCAGTTGCGGGTAGAGGATGGCCGGGCGCAGGTTGCCGAACAGGCCCAGTTGCGAACGGATCTTCAGCAGGCCGCGCTCCGGACGGATGGCCGGATCGATGGTATCCCACTTCGGCCCGCCTACGGCGCCGAGCAGCACGGCATCGGCGGCTCGGGCGCGCGCCAGAGTCTCGTCGGCCAGCGGCACGCCGTAGCGGTCGATAGCGGCGCCGCCCAGGTCATCGAAGCTCAGTTCGAAACCCAGGGCGTACTTGTCGTTGGCCAGGTTCAGTACCTTGACCGCCTCGGCCATGATTTCCGGGCCGATACCGTCGCCAGGGAGAACCAGAATCTGCTTGCTCATCACATCCTCATCCGAACCGTAGGGTGCGCCCTGCGCACCGCTTGAATAATGATTGATCCGGTGCGCACAGCCTAAGCGGCCCAACACACCCTATCGAATGCGTTACTTGATTGCGCCGAACAGCCAGGGGCTGCTCTGCTGATAACCGACCTCGAACGCCTTGATCGCGTCCTGATCCTGCAGGGTCAGACCGATGTCGTCCAGGCCGTTGAGCAGGCAGTGCTTGCGGAAGGCATCGACCTCGAAGCTGTACTGCACGCCATCAGGGCGAGTCACGGTCTGCGCCTCGAGGTCGACGGTCAGCTGATAACCCTCGGTGGCCTCGGCCTGCTCGAACAGCGCATCGACCTCTTCGACCTTGAGGACGATCGGCAGCAGGCCGTTCTTGAAGCTGTTGTTGAAGAAGATGTCGGCGAAGCTCGGCGCGATCACCGTGCGGAAACCGTACTCGTCCAGCGCCCACGGCGCGTGCTCGCGCGAAGAGCCGCAGCCGAAGTTCTCGCGGGCCAGCAGTACGCTGGCGCCCTGGTAGCGCGGGAAGTTGAGCACGAAGTCCTTGTTGATCGGGCGCTTAGAGTTGTCCTGGTTCGGCTGGCCAACATCCAGGTAGCGCCACTCGTCAAACAGGTTGGGGCCGAAGCCGGTGCGTTTGATCGACTTCAGAAACTGCTTGGGAATGATCTGGTCGGTGTCGACGTTGGCACGGTCGAGCGGGCAGACCAGGCCGGTGTGTTGGGTAAAGGCTTTCATCATCTAGCTCCTCAGGCCTGGATCAATTCGCGAACGTCGATGAAACGACCGGTCACTGCCGCAGCGGCAGCCATGGCCGGGCTCACCAGGTGGGTACGGCCACCGGCGCCCTGACGGCCTTCGAAGTTGCGGTTGGAGGTCGAGGCGCAATGCTCGCCGCTGCCCAGCTTGTCCGGGTTCATCGCCAGACACATGGAGCAGCCCGGCTCACGCCATTCGAAACCGGCCTCGATGAAGATCTTGTCCAGCCCCTCGGCCTCGGCCTGCTGTTTCACCAGGCCAGAACCCGGCACCACCATGGCTTGCTTGACGGTACTGGCGACCTTGCGCCCCTTGGCCACCTCGGCGGCAGCGCGCAGGTCCTCAATGCGCGAATTGGTGCAGGAGCCGATGAACACGCGATCGAGCTGGATATCGGTGATCGGCTGATTGGCGCTCAGGCCCATGTACTTGAGTGCGCGGATGATCGAATCCTTCTTCACCGGGTCGGCCTCGGCAGCCGGGTCCGGCACGTTCTGGTCGACGGCCAGGACCATCTCCGGCGAGGTGCCCCAGCTCACCTGCGGCTTGATGTCTTCGGCACGCAGCTCGACCACAGTGTCGAACACCGCATCGGCGTCGGACACCAGGCTCTGCCACTGCGCCACGGCCTTGTCCCAGTCGCTGCCCTTGGGCGCGAACGGACGATCCTTGACGTAGGCGATGGTTTTCTCGTCCACCGCCACCAGACCCACACGGGCGCCAGCCTCGATGGACATGTTGCAGATGGTCATGCGCCCTTCCAGCGACAGATCGCGAATCGCGCTGCCGGCGAATTCCAGCGCATGGCCGTTGCCGCCAGCGGTGCCGATCTTGCCAATCACGGCCAGCACGATGTCCTTGGCGGTGACGCCGAACGGCAATTTGCCTTCGACGCGCACCTGCATGTTCTTCATCTTCTTGGCCACCAGGCACTGGGTGGCGAGCACGTGCTCGACCTCGGAAGTGCCGATGCCATGGGCCAGCGCGCCGAAAGCGCCATGGGTGGAGGTGTGCGAGTCGCCGCAGACCACGGTCATGCCCGGCAAGGTAGCGCCCTGCTCCGGCCCGACCACGTGGACGATGCCCTGGCGCACGTCGTTCATCTTGAACTCGAGGATGCCGAAGTCATCGCAGTTCTCGTCCAGGGTCTGCACCTGGATGCGCGAGACTTCGTCGGCGATGGCTTCGAGGCCACCCTGACGCTCGGCCTTGGTGGTCGGCACGTTGTGATCCGGGGTGGCGATGTTGGCGTCGATGCGCCACGGCTTACGCCCGGCCAGACGCAGCCCCTCGAAGGCCTGTGGCGAGGTCACCTCATGGAGGATGTGACGATCGATGTAGATCAGCGAGGAACCGTCGTCGCGACGTTTCACTTCGTGCATTTCCCAGAGCTTGTCGTAGAGCGTCTTGCCAGTCATCAGCCTTACCTCATCAGCGCCTTTTGAGCACATCCGGAAACTGCCTGCGTTATCACCGCCCGGCGTCAGAAGTGCACCTTTCTATGCCTGGGCGAAAATGGCCCTTCGGCTTATGGGGGGAATGCTATTGCCAGGCACGAAATAACTCAAATTCATATTTTTTATTCAAAGGATTCCGAAGAGGAATGTATGCTCAGCGCATCATTACTTACCGGAGCGCTCCATGGATCTGGCCAACCTCAACGCCTTTATCGCCATTGCCGAAACTGGCAGTTTTTCCGAAGCCGGCGAGCGCCTGCACCTGACCCAGCCTGCCGTAAGCAAGCGCATCGCCGGCCTGGAACAGCAACTGGGCGTGCGCCTGTTCGACCGCCTCGGCCGCGAGATTGGCCTGACCCAGGCCGGCCGCGCACTGTTGCCGCGCGCCTACCAGATTCTCAACGTGCTGGACGATACCCGTCGCGCGCTGACCAACCTGTCCGGCGAAGTCAGCGGTCGCCTGACCCTGGCTACCAGCCACCACATCGGCCTGCACCGCCTGCCCGCCCTGCTGCGCGCCTTTACCCGCGCCCACCCGCAGGTGGCACTGGATATCCAGTTCCTCGACTCGGAGGTCGCGTACGAAGAAGTGCTGCATGGTCGCGCCGAGCTGGCGGTGATTACCCTTGCCCCGGAAACTCGTGAGCCGATCCGTGCCGTCGCCGTGTGGGACGACCCGCTGGATTTCGTAGCCGCACCGGAACACCCGCTGGCGCGCAGCCAGGTGATCAGCCTGGCCGACGTGGCGCAGCATCCTGCGGTCTTCCCCGGCGGCAACACTTTCACCCATCACATCGTGCAGCGCCTGTTCGAGGCCCAGGGCCTGACGCCCAACATCGCCATGAGCACCAACTACCTGGAAACCATCAAGATGATGGTGTCCATAGGCCTGGCCTGGAGCGTGCTGCCGCGCACCATGCTCGACGATCAGGTCGCTCGCCTGCCGATACCGGGCATCCAGCTGACCCGCCAGTTGGGCTACATCCTGCATACCGAGCGCACCCTGTCGAATGCCGCACGGGCATTCATGGATCTGCTCGACAGCCAGCGCGATGATCTTGCATAGGTATCCGAACTGAGACTAACGTGGCGACATAACGACAAAAACATATCTACATGCCTCTAACGCCCGCCCCGCGCATCGCGCACTCCGGAGGAAGGTACGGCCATGGCCAGATCGACTGACCAGACCCCGCCCCTGCCACATATACCGGCGATGGATCCCGCCGAATTCGAGCAAACCTGGCAAGACGCGCCGCGTTTGCTGGCCGCGCTGAACGGCGCCCATCTCGGCACCTGGTATTGGGACATTCGCAGTGGCCAGGTGAACTGGTCGCGCGGCGCCCAGGCCCTGTTCGGCCTCGACCCCAATCGCCCGGTGACGCGAGAACTGCACTACATCGAGCTGATTCCCGAAGAGGAACGTGCCGAGGTCCTGGCTAAATTCGACGCCATCCTCAAGGGCGAACAGATTGCCGACGCCCTGCGCCACCGTATTCGCTGGCCGGACGGCAGCCTGCACTGGCTGGAGATCACCGGCAGCCTGCAACGCGAGGCCGATGGTCGGCCGCGCATGTTCGGCGTGATCCGCGACATCAGTGCCCAGCAGGAGCGTGCCGAAGCCCTGCGCGCCTCCGAGGAACGCTTCGCCAGCCTGTTCCGCCTGAGCCCCGACATCATGATGCTGGTGCGCTACGACAACAGCGAGATCGTCGAGGTCAACCAGCACTTCACCCACGCCTTCGGCTGGAACGCCAGCGACATTCTTGGCCGCCCCACCCATGAGCTGAATCTCTGGGTTCACGCCAGCCAGCGCGATCAGTTGCGCCAGCAAGCGCCGCTGAGCCGCGAGCCAGTGATTCAGGAAGTACAACTGCGCACCCGTGGTGGCGATATTCTCGATGGCGTACTGTCGAGCCAGTACATCGAGCTGCAGGGCGAGCGCCTGATGCTCTGCACCTTCCTCGATACCAGCGAACGCAAGCGCGCAGAAAACGCCCTGCGCGCCAGTGAGGAAAAGTTCGCCAAGGCCTTCATGCATACGCCCGACGCGGTGGCCATCACTGACCGGGCGACCGGCCGCTTCATCGAGGTCAACCCGAGTTTCGAGCAGCAATTTGGCTGGAGCAGCGCCGAAGCCGTGGGTCGCACCTCACTGGAGCTGGGCATCTGGGCTGACCCCAGCGACCGCCAGCGTATGCTCGACGCCGCGCAGACCGGATGCCTGAACAACCTCGAGGTACGGCTGTTCAGCCGCGACGGCAGTGTCACCAGCAACTTGCTGTTCGGTGGCGAAATCGAGTTGAACGGCACCTCCTGCCTAGTTCTCACCGTGCGCAACATCACCGAGCAGCGCGTGCAGGAGCAGGCACTCAACGAAAGCAGGCAGCGCCTACGCCTGGCCCTGGAGTCGGCCGATCTGGGCACCTGGGACTGGCACATTCCCAGTAGTCGGCTGTTTGCCAGCGCCCGTGCCTCACAGTTGCAAGGCCTGGAGCCGTTACCGTTCGAAGGCGCCTTCCTCGACTTCTTCCGTCAGGTACCGATGGAGGATCGACACAGCCTGCGCCAGAGCTACCAGAGTCTGGTCGCAGAACACCGCAGCCACTATCAGGTCACCTATCGTGTACAGCTGGAAAATGGCGGCCTGCGCTTTCTCGAAAGCACCGCCAAACTGCAGCTCGACGATACCGGCCAACCGCAGCGCATGGTCGGCACGCTGGTCGATATCAGCGAGCGACTGCTGCGCGAGCAGCGCCTGCAAGCCTCGGAAGAGAAGTTTGCCAAGGCCTTCCACTCCAGCCCGGACGCCATCACCATCACCGAACGTGACAGCGGGCGCTATATCGAGGTCAACGAAGGCTTCACCCGCATCACCGGCTATCTGCCGGACGAAGTAGTCGGTCGCACGGCCTTCGAGCTGGACATCTGGGCCTACCCCGAAGAGCGCGTGCGCATGATCGAGCACCTGACCCAGCAGGGCCAGGTGCTGCACATGGAAATGCATGGCCGGCATCGTGACGGCGAGGTGCGTCTGGTCGACGTTTCCGTGCAACCCATCGAACTCAATGGCGTACCCTGCCTGCTGCTCACCGCGCGCGATATCAGCGAACTGAAGCAGGCGCAGGCGCAGGTACAGCACCTGGCCTACCACGATGCGTTGACCAACCTTCCCAACCGCGCCCTGCTGATGGACCGCCTGACGCAGCAGATCGCCCTGCTCAAGCGCCATGATCTGCGCGGCGCCCTGCTGTTCCTCGACCTCGACCACTTCAAGCACATCAACGACTCGCTCGGCCATCCTGTCGGCGACTCCGTGCTGCGCCTGGTCACTGCGCGCCTGGAGGCCAGCGTGCGTCTGGAGGACACCGTGGCCCGCCTCGGCGGCGACGAATTCGTGGTGCTGCTCTCCGGCCTGGAGGGCAAGCGCTCGGAGGTCACCCGCCACGTTCGCCAGGTCGCCGACAAGCTGCGCCAGCTACTGGCCGAACCGATGCTGCTGGACGGCCACCGCCTGCAGGTGACCCCGAGCATCGGCGTTGCGCTGATTCCCGATCACGGCAATACCCCGGCGGATCTGCTCAAGCGCGCCGATATCGCCCTATACCGCGCCAAGGACTCCGGGCGCAATGCCATCCAGCTGTTTCGCACCACCATGCAGGACGCCGCCAGCGCCCGTCTGCGCCTGGAGAACGATCTGCGCCTGGCCCTGGCGCGCGGCGAGTTCGAACTGCACTTCCAGCCCCAGGTCGATGCCCGTGATGGCAAGGTGGTCGGCGCCGAGGCACTGCTGCGCTGGCAGCATCCGCAGTTGGGCCCACAGTCGCCCGCGCAGTTCATTCAGGTGCTGGAAGAGAGCGGGCTGATCGTCGAAGTCGGTGGCTGGGTGTTGGCCGAGGCCTGCCATTTCTGCGCCCAACTGCTGGCTGACAGCCTGGTCGACAGCAAGCGTTTCAGCCTGTGCGTCAACATCAGCCCGCGGCAGTTCCGCCAGCACGACTTCGTCGAACGAGTCGCCAGTAGCCTGCGCGACAGCCAGTTGCCCAACGCCATGCTCAAGCTGGAGATCACCGAAGGCATCGTCATTCAGAATATCGATGATACCGTCGGCAAGATGTTGCGCCTGAAAAAGCATGGCGTCAGCTTCGCCATGGACGACTTCGGCACAGGTTACAGCTCGCTGACCTATCTCAAGCGCCTGCCGGTGGACATGCTGAAGATCGATCAGTCCTTCGTGCGTGACGCCACCCACGATCCCAACGATGCCGAGATCATCCGCGCCATCGTCGCCATGGCGCGCAGCCTGGGCCTGGCGCTGATCGCCGAGGGGGTCGAGCAGCAAGACCAACTGGACTTCCTGCAGTCACAGGACTGCCATCTCTACCAGGGTTATCTGTTCAGCAAACCGCTGCCGCAGGATGCCTTTCGTGAACTACTGGAAAGGCAGCGAGCGTAATCTGTCAGCGCCCTTACCGAGGAAGCAGCCGCAGGCAGACTGTCGCTTGAAACGAAGAAGGCGCCGCGTGGGGCGCCTTCTTGGTTCATGCATCAGCGGCTCAGTTTTCCAGCGCAGGACGCTGGCTACCGATAGGAATGCGCTTGGCCTTGGCCTCTTCCGGCACAATGCGCTCCAGCTCGACATGCAGCAGACCATTGACCAGATTGGCACCCTTGACCTCGATATGGTCAGCCAGGCGGAAGGACAGCTTGAACGCGCGCTGAGCGATGCCCTGATGCAGGTAGCTGATGCTTTCGGCGCTGCGATCACGCTTGTTGCCGACCACGGTCAGCACGTCACGCTCGACCTGCAACTCCAGGTCGTCTTCCTCGAAGCCGGCAGCCGCGACCACGATGCGGTAGTGGTCCTCGCCGTGCTTCTCGACGTTGTAGGGCGGGTAGGAACTGCCAGCGTCATTGCTGCGCAGGGCAGATTCGAAAAGATCGTTAAAACGGTCGAAACCGACAGACTGGCGAAACAGTGGGGCCAGGGACAGTACGTTACTCATGAGTATTCTCCTGAAAATTTCAGCAAGGTTCATATCGCGGAACCCGACTTCGGCATCCCGCAGTCACTTATCTGAGGTCAGGTGGAGAATTTTCAAGCATCTGAAAAAATCGTTTACACAACACGGCATTGCACATCCATTGCGCAATGCCTCCTGGTAGACGGCACCGTTCATGTAGGAGCCGCGCCCCGCGGCGAAACGACAGAGCCCCTTCAAAGCAAGAGCTTCGCCCCGAGACGGGGCTCCTACGGAGATGGCGCCAGCAGCTGGTCGATACGCTCGCAATCCTGCTCGCGGCGCACCTCGGCAAACAGCGCCACCGCCTCCGGGTAGGTACGCGTGAGCATCGCCAGCCACTGCTTCAGGCGCCCTGGTGCGTAGCGCGGCGCCAGCTTGCGCCGCGCCTGCTGCCAGAAATCGAGCAACAACGGCTGCAGCTCGGCCCAGCTCATGTCCTCGGGCTCTTCGCCAGCTCTGACCGCCGCGATCTGCCGCGCCAACCCCGGACGGGACACCAGGCCACGGCCCAGCATGATGTCATCCACACCGCTGATCTCGCGGCAACGGCGCCAATCGTCCAGCGTCCACACCTCGCCATTGGCGAACACCGGTACGCCGACCACCTCCTGCACCCGCGCCACCCACTCCCAGTGCGCCGGCGGCTTGTAACCCTCGACCTTGGTCCGCGCATGCACGACGATCTGGCTAGCCCCGCCCTCGGCCAGTGCGCGCGCACAATCCAGCGCGCCCTCCTTGCCCTCGAAGCCCAGGCGCATCTTCGCCGTCACCGGAATCTCGGCCGGCACCGTGCGCCTTACCTCACGGACAATGGCGTGCAGCAGCTCCGGCTCCTTGAGCAGCACCGCGCCGCCGCGCGACTTGTTCACCGTCTTGGCCGGGCAACCGAAATTGAGATCGATCACTGGCGCACCGAGCGTGCAGGCGAAGGCGGCGTTGTCAGCCAGGCACTGCGGATCGGAGCCGAGAAACTGCACACGCATCGGCGTACCGGCCCGGGTGCGTGAGCCGTTGAACAGCTCGGGGGCCAGCTTGTGGTAGGTGGCCGCGGGCAATAGCCGCTCGCTGACGCGAATGAACTCAGTGACACACCAGTCGATACCGCCGATGCGAGTTAGTACGTCGCGCAGAATATCGTCGACCAGCCCCTCCATGGGCGCCAGGGCGATTTGCATGAGGTTGTCCGGAAAAATGGGGCGCTTAGTTTAAGGGGTCGCACGCGCCGCACAAGATGGGCGACACTGCCACTGACGCCAAACGGAGGCTTTACCATGCGCCTGATCGCACCCGCCTTGCTCGGCCTGTTCTGCATGGCCGCCCAAGCCAGCGATATCCCGCCCACTGCTACCGAGCCGACCCCCACCGACCCAGTGGCCGATGCACCGGCCCGGCTCATTTTCAGTCGCGACAACAACGCGCCGAATGCCTGCGATGTGGAGCTCTACGTCAACCAGCAGGTAGTGGCGAAACTCGGCCCCGGCGAGCAAACCAGTCTTGACCTGCCCAGCGGCGAACTGGGCGTCGCCGTGGCCATGTCGCCAGATGGCTATTGCGCTGGCCGTGGGCCGGATGTGGCGCAGTCCGTCATCCTGCGCCCCGGTGAAACCCGCCAGTTCGCCGTCGTGGTCGAGCCGGAGCAGGTATTTCTCGCGCCGGTGATCGACTGAGCGGCCTTACAGCTCCAGCGGATAGGGCTGCATCAGCGCCTTGCCATACCCTTCGACGAATTCCGCCGGCATGCGCTTCGGGCGCCCGCTGGACAGTTCGATGCAGACAAAGGTGGTCTTGGCGCGCAACAAGGTGGCGCCATCTTCCGGGCGCACCAGCTGGAAGCGCCGATCCATCTTCAGACGCTGGTCGGACTCGACGATCCAGGTCGCCATCTGCAGATGCTGCCCTTCGTAGGCGCTGGCCAGATAGTCGATCTCGTGACGCACCACCGCCATGGCCCGATCCAGACGGCGATACTCGACCAGGTCCAGCCCCAGGAACTGCGAATGCCGCCAGGCGCAGCGCTCCAGCCAACTGACGTACACCGCGTTGTTGGCATGGCCGAGGCCGTCGATGTCCTCTGCGCTCACTTCGATATCGATGACGAAGGGGCTTGGTAGCTCCCAGTTCATGACTGTACCTCCAGGTGTGCAGCCAGCGCGCGGCAAGCTGATCGATCCGATTCAAGAACATGGCCGCCAGCATCCTCGACGACCGTTCGGCCAGGTGCCGCATGATACGCCGCGCAGCCTTTCCATGCAGTGCCGAGCTTTCATCGCGCCATCACCGCGCGCCATAATGCAGCGCACTCGCCTGAGAGCCCGAGAACGAGCAATTGACTGCCATCCTGCGCCTATTGATGCTTCTACTGCTGCCAGCGCTGAGCTGGGCAGAAAGCCTGCCGCTGCCGATCGGTCAGATGCAGACACTGCCCGGTCCCTATATGCACGTCTGGGAAGACCCGGATGGCCAGGCCGACTTCATCGATGTCCGCGCACTACCCGATGCCGCCTGGCAGGCCGTCGCCCGGCGCGATGCCAGCTTCGGCTACAGCGGCAGCACCTATTGGCTGCGCCTGGATGTACACAATCCGCATAATCGCTCGCTTGGCTGGGTTCTACTGATCGGCAATCCCCTGCTGGATCAACTCGACGCCTACGGCCTGGACGGCAAACGCATCTACCGCGCCGGCGACCAGCGTCCCTTTGACTGGCGCTGGGTCGAACACCGGCAACTGGTACTCCCCTTCGACCTGGAGTCCGGCGAGCAGCAGCGCATCTGGCTGCGCATGCAAACCGATGGCTCGGCGAACCTCAGCGCCAGCCTGATGACACGCAACGCCTTCGACCACCAGGAACAGCGCAGCCTGTTGCTACAGGGTCTGTTCTTCGGCGCCCTGATCGCGATGCTGATCTACAACCTGAGCATTTTCTGCATCACTCGCGACCGCAACTATCTCTGGTACAGCCTGTTCGTCGCCAGCTTCAGCCTCTACCAGTTCATCCAGCTCGGCTTCGCCCTGCAATGGCTGTGGCCAAACGCCCTGACCTGGCAGCAACTGAGCTTCCCGCTCAGCTCGGCACTGGCGACGCTGTTCGGCATTCACTTCACCTATGGTGTGCTGGAACTGGACAAGGCCGCGAAGCCTTACCGCTGGGTCGCCAACACACTCAAGGCCTGCGCCTGGCTGGTGCTGGGGATGGCGTTGTTTGGCCCGTACGCACCGGCCCTGATCGGCAGCTTCGTGCTGGTGGTCGCCTGCGCCATAGCCGCCTTCATCATCACCTTGCTGCGCTGGCGGGGCGGCTATGCCGCAGCGCGCCTGTTCGCCCTGGGCTGGTTCGTGCTGATTGCTGCCAGCCTTGCCAGCATCCTCACTGGCACTGGTCTGCTGCCCTACTCGCTGCTGACTCTGCATGCCCAGCAGATCGGCGGCCTGATCGAGATGACGGTGTTCTCCATCGCCCTGGCCTCACGTATCCGTCACGTGCAGGAAGCCGAACGCCTGGCCCAGGCCAAACTGATCGATCAGGAGCGCCGCCTGCGTACCGAGCAGACCAAGCACCTGGAACTGCAGACGCAGATCAGTGAAAACCTGGAACACCGTGTACAGGAGCGTACCGCGACGCTGCAGGACACTCTTCAGCAACTGTCGAACGCCAACATGCGCCTGGCGGAATTGAATCGCCGTGACGGACTCACCGGCCTGTTCAATCGCCAGACACTCAGCGAAGAACTGGCTCGCGCCTGCGCCCGCGCCGAGCGCAGCCGGCAGTCGCTGGCGGTATTGATGCTGGATCTGGATCACTTCAAGCAGGTCAATGATCGCTACGGCCACCTGGCGGGCGATGCCTGCCTGCGTCATGCGGCCCAGCGCATTCAACAACGCCTGCGCAGCAGCGATCTGCTGGCACGCTTCGGCGGCGAAGAGTTCGCCGCCCTGCTCGACAACACGGATCTGACCGGCGCACTCGACCTGGCCGAGCAATTGCGCGAAGACCTCGCGCAGACCCCCTGCCTCTACCAACAGCAGTCGATAGCGCTGAGCCTGAGTATCGGCCTGCACGCCGGCGTACCGAGTGACCCCGGCTGCGGTGAGCAATGGCTGGAACTGGCAGACCGTGCCTTGTATCGCGCCAAGGCAAGCGGTCGTAACCGCGTGGTCAGTTACGAAGCCAACGCCTTCAACGACGCCTGAGGCACTTGCTCCAGTAGCTCGAGCACGGCCTGCAGAAGCACCGGATCACTCAACAGGCGCTGATGCCCACCCGCCGGTAGACGCAGCAGCTGACTGTCGAACCAGGCCTGGTGGATCAGGTCGGCTTCGCCCACCGGCACCACTGGATCATCCTCGGCATGCACGATCAGGCCCGGCAGCTCCAGTTGATAGCGCTGCACGTCGAGATGCGCAGCTGGGATACCGGCAGTCTTTTCCACCTGCCGCACGAAATGCGCACGCGCTTCGGCAGGTAACCCCATGAACCGGGCAAAGCCGCGCAACAGACCGAGAATCCGACTCGGCGCAGCGATGGTCACCAGGGTCTCGCTGCGCAAGCCCATCTGCGTGGCCAGCAGCGCGCTGGCGCCGCCCATCGAATGGCCGATCACGGCGCGTAGCGGCGGCAGCTCACTGGCCGCCTCGAGCAGCGCACGTGCGAACAGCACCACATTGGCCTCACGCCCCGGCGATCGACCATGGGCGGGCGCATCCAGTGCGACGACACCATAACCCGCATCGACCAGGCCGCGAATCAGCAGCGCGAACTGGGTCGGGCGCCCCTCCCAGCCATGCATCAGCAGCACTGTAGGGCCGCTGCCCCAACGCAGCGCAGAGAGACCGAAACGCAGGGTAATGCGCTCTGAACTTGCCAGCAGCGGCAGCTCCCAATCCCGCGGCGACGAAGTGCGCGGCGTCATGAAACGTTCGCGCAAACGACTGGCGATCAGTTGCGGCGCCACTCTACCCAGCGTTGCATTGACACCACGGACCCAGGTCATCTGATTCATCACCCTCTCCTTCACGCTTGATTTCACACAACTGCCGACTTGGCAGCACGCAACACCCGGTCGGACAGTTCGCCAGGCCCCAAGGCCCGCGCCAGTGCCAAACCACCGATCATCAGCGCCAGGTCAGCCAGCGCCACATCGCCCTCTTCCGGCGTCCCGCTCATTTGCGCCGTGATCAGCTCAATGTGTTCAGCCAGAGCCTGACGAAAGCCATCCGGTAACCGCGCAATTTCCGCCAGCGAACTCGGCAGCGGACAACGCTCGTCAGGGTCATCACGGTGCCTGCGCGAAAGGTAGAACGCCGCCAGGAGCACCCTGCGCTCCCTGCCCTTCAGCCCCTGATCCACCTGCGCCACGCGCTCACGTCGCACCTTGAGCAACTGACGAAAAGCCTCGAGCATCAGCGCGTCCTTGCTGGCGAAGTGCGCGTAGAAGCCGCCGACCGTCAGCCCTGCTGCAGCCATGACCTCAGCCACCGCCGGGTCGCCGGGTCCACGCTCTGCGAGTACACGCCCAGCCGCAGCGAGAATGCGCTTACGGGTTTCACTTTTGCGCTCACTCATGACTGCACCCTTGATATGATGAACGCAATATTACGACCATCATATTAATTTGCAAGCCTTCACATCGACCGCCGGTCAGCATCAAAAGACAGGCGCACAAGCATCAGAAAAAGAAGGGGCGAAAACAAAAAGGGGCCACTTCCGAAGAAGTGACCCCTGGGTCCCGCAAATGCGGCAAGAAAAATGGCGTCCCCTAGGGGACTCGAACCCCTGTTACCGCCGTGAAAGGGCGGTGTCCTAGGCCACTAGACGAAGGGGACGAAACCTTCGAACGACAAGGCCAGCACTAGGCTGGCCTTGAGTGTGATTGGTGGAGCTAAACGGGATCGAACCGTTGACCTCTTGCATGCCATGCAAGCGCTCTCCCAGCTGAGCTATAGCCCCGAAACCTTGCGGTCGGTTCGCAACACTTGCGCGCTGCGACTGGAATATGGCGTCCCCTAGGGGACTCGAACCCCTGTTACCGCCGTGAAAGGGCGGTGTCCTAGGCCACTAGACGAAGGGGACAAAACCTTCGAAGAACAAGGCCAGCACTAAGCTGGCCTTGTCAGTGTTTGGTGGAGCTAAACGGGATCGAACCGTTGACCTCTTGCATGCCATGCAAGCGCTCTCCCAGCTGAGCTATAGCCCCGAAACCTTGCGGTCTGGCTGCAACGCCTAAACGCTGCTGCTGGAATAAGTGGCGTCCCCTAGGGGACTCGAACCCCTGTTACCGCCGTGAAAGGGCGGTGTCCTAGGCCACTAGACGAAGGGGACGCAAGACCCTAATCGCGAACCGATTCACATCGATTCTGGCACTCCCGAAGGAGTCGAGATTGGTGGAGCTAAACGGGATCGAACCGTTGACCTCTTGCATGCCATGCAAGCGCTCTCCCAGCTGAGCTATAGCCCCATCTCGAGGACGGGGCGCATGTTAAGAGCGCCCCGATTGGCTGTCAACAACATTTTTCCGGCCAGCCCAAAGTTTTTGCCAATAGAACAATTACTTAGAGCCAAACCGAGAATCAAACGCCGACCTAAATCGTAGGGTGCGCTATGCGCACCGCATACAACCACGGTCAAGTCGGTGCGCACGGCGCACCCTACGAAAGCATCAAGCGATGCTCGCCAGCAACTTCTCCCACTCCTTGGCCTCTTTCTTCGAGGTGCCGCCCAGCAGCTCCAGCGCCTGACGCAGACGGAAGCGGGTCAGGTCCGGGCCGAGGATTTCCATGGCATCGAGCACCGACACCGAGCTGGCCTGACCGGTGATCGCAGCGAACATCAGCGGCATGGCATCACGCAGCTTCAGCTCCAGGTGCTCGACCACCGCCTGGATGCAGCCGGTGATGCGCTCCTTTTCCCACTGACGCAGCGACTCGAGCTTCCACAGGATCAGTTGCATCAGTTGGCGTACCTGATCGGCCGACAGCTTCTTGTGCTCGAACAGCTTGGCATCGAGATTCAGTGCGCCGGAGAAGAAGAAGCCGGCCAACGGCGCGATCTGGCTGAAGGTCTCTACCCTGCCCTGCACGTGCGGCGCGATCTTCATCAGGTACTCGGGGTTGAGCGCCCACTTCTGCACCTCGGCAGCGAAGGTTTCCACCGGCAGCTCGCGCAGCCACTGGCCGTTGAGCCAGGACAGCTTCTCCAGGTCGAAGATCGGCCCGCCCAGCGATACGCGATTGATGTCGAAGTGCTCGATCATCTCGGCCAGCGAGAACTTCTCGCGCTCGTCCGGCATCGACCAGCCCATGCGCCCCAGATAGTTGAGCATGGCCTGCGGCAGGTAGCCCATGCGCTCGTAGAAGGTGATGCTGGTGGGGTTCTTGCGCTTGGACAGCTTGCTCTTGTCCGGGTTGCGCAGCAGTGGCATGTAGCACAGCGCCGGCTGCTCCCAGCCAAAGTACTCGTACAGTTTGATCAGCTTGGGCGCCGACGGCAGCCACTCCTCGCCACGCAGCACATGGGTGATGCCCATCAGGTGGTCATCGACCACGTTGGCCAGGAAGTAGGTGGGCAGGCCATCGGCCTTCATCAGCACCTGCATGTCCATGCGATCCCACGGGATCTCGACGTTGCCACGCAGCATGTCCGGCACCACGCAAACACCTTCACTCGGTACCTTCATGCGCACCACATGCGACTCACCCGCGGCGATGCGGCGCTGCGCCTCGGCCGGCTCCAGATGCATGCAGTGACCGTCGTAGCGCGGGGTTTCCTTGTTGGCCATCTGCTGCGCGCGCACTTCGTCGAGGCGCTCGGCAGAGCAGAAGCACGGGAAGGCATGGCCTTTGCCGACCAGCTCGTCCGAGTATTTCTTGTAGATCTCACCACGCTCGCTCTGCCGGTACGGACCGTGCGGGCCGCCGACATCCGGGCCCTCGTCCCATTCGATGCCCAGCCAGCGCAGTGCATCGAAAATCTGCTGTTCGGACTCACGAGTCGAGCGAACCTGGTCGGTGTCTTCGATGCGCAGGATGAACTGGCCACCGTGCTGACGAGCGAAGCACAGGTTGAACAACGCGATATAGGCGGTGCCGACATGGGGGTCGCCAGTGGGCGATGGCGCGATACGGGTACGGACGGTGGTCATGAATGCTCTCGGAAGGAAGACACGAGGTTTGAATCAAGCGGGCGATGTTAGCAGGCCGGCGGCCCCTGGCTCCAGCAACCCGCCACGGGTAATCGGCAAGCTGGTGATCAGGAAGTCGAGGAAGGTCTTGACCTTCATCGCCTGGAAGCGCCGTGACGGGTAGATCGCATAGACCTCCCCCACCGGCAGCCGCGCCTCGGGCAGCAGCTCGACCAGGCGCCCGCTGCGCACCGCCTCTTCGCTGATCATCACCGGCAGGCCGGCAATCCCGGCACCTGCCAGCGTCGCCTCACGGGCGAAGGTGATGTTGTTGCAGGTCATCACCCGCTGGCACGGCAGATGCTCGCCCAACAGAGGCCAGTAACGCGGCGCATCCTGCTGCAGGAGGATCGCTCGATGCCCCTCCAACTCGGCAACGCTGCGCGGCGTACCGTGCGCCGCCAGGTAGGCAGGGCTCGCACACAGGCGCCGACCGCTTTCGAACAACTTGCGCGCGATCAGCGTGGAGTCCTGCGGCTGACCAACCTGGATGGCGATGTCCACGCCCTCCTCCAGCGGGTCCACCAAGCGCGAGGTCAGCTCCACCTCGGCGTCGATCTGCGGGTACTGGCGCATGAACTCGCCCAGCACCCGCCCGAGAAACAGCTGGCCGAACTCGATGGGGGACGTGATGCGCAACAGCCCCGATGGCTCACGCTGCAGTTGCATCACCGCCTGCTCGGCCTCGGCGAAATCGAGCATGATCTGCCGGCAACGCTCGTAGTAAGCCTGCCCCACCTCGGTCAGACGCAACTTGCGCGTGGTGCGATTGAGCAGACGTACACCAAGGCGTTCTTCGAGCAACGCGATGCGCCGGCTCACCGTCGATTTCTGCATCCCCAGGCTGGTCGCCGCCTGAGTAAAGCTGTGGCATTCCACCACCCGGGTAAAAATCAAAGCGTCATCCAGCCCCATGATTGTTCCTCATACGCAACAAAGCATGCCAAACCTAGAGTCTACTAGCGCAAAGGGAACGCTGTTAAATTTACTTACACTTCTCTGCCGCATCCCGAGCCTCAAGCATGCCCGCCAAACTGCAACGTCGCCTTCTCGTATTCGTGATCCTGCTGGTGTTGATCGCCGGCGCCCTGCTCGCCCAGTGGCTGCTGATCGGTCGCTACCACGAGAGCACGGACAATGCGTACGTGCAGGGCGAGATCACTCGCGTCTCCAGCCAGTTGAATGCACGCATCGAAAAGGTGCTGGTGCGTGACAACCAACACGTGGAGGCCGGCCAACTCCTGACCGTGCTGGAAGACGCCGATTTCCGCCTGGCGCGCCAGCGCGCCCTCGCCGCCCTGCAAACTCACCAGGCCGAACGCGCCCAGGCGCAGAGCAAACTCGACCAGCAGGCCAGCCTGATTGCCGCCAGCCAGGCCGACGTCGCGGCCAGCCAGGCCACACTGGACCGCTCCAAGCTCGATCTCGGCCGTGCCCAGACCCTGCGCAAGCCGGGTTACGTCTCCGAAGAACGCGTCACCACCCTGGCCGCCGACAACCGCGTGGCCCGTTCGCAAGTGACCAAGGCTCAGGCCGATCTACAGGCGCAGCGTCAGCAGGTGGCCAGCCTGGAAGCCGAGCTCAAACGCCAGGACGCGCTGATTCTCTCGGCGCAGGCCGACCTGGAACAGGCCGACCTCAACCTCTCGCGCACGCAGATCCATGCGCCGATCAGCGGCATGGTCGGCCAGCGCTCGGCCCGTGAAGGCCAGGTGGTGCAAAGCGGCGCTTACCTGCTGTCACTGGTACCGGATCAGGACATCTGGATCCAGGCCAACTTCAAGGAAACCCAGATCGGCCGCATGCGCCCAGGGCAGAAAGCCGAGCTGCTGTTCGACAGCTATCCGGACACCCCTATCGAAGGCCGTATCGACAGCCTGTTCGCCGCCTCCGGCGCGCAGTTCAGCCTGCTACCGCCAGACAACGCCACCGGCAACTTCACCAAGGTGGTGCAGCGCATCCCGGTCAAGCTGACCTTTGCCGCTGATAACCCGTTGCGCGGACTGATCCGCCCCGGCATGTCGGTGGAGGTCACCGTCGACCTGCGCAGCGACGAAAGCCATGGCGAGTGATGCGCTGATCCGCCCCACGGCGGAGCCCAGCCGCCGCGACTGGATCGCGGTGATGAGCGCGATGCTCGGCGCCTTCATGGCGGTACTGGATATCCAGATCACCAACTCATCGCTCAAGGACATCCAGGGTGCGCTGTCCGCCACGCTGGAAGAGGGTTCGTGGATTTCCACGTCCTACCTGGTGGCCGAGATCATCATGATCCCGCTCACTGCCTGGCTGGTGCAACTGCTCTCGGCGCGGCGCCTGGCAGTGTGGGTGTCTGTGGGCTTTCTGATCGCCTCGCTGCTGTGCTCCCTGGCCTGGAGTCTGGAGAGCATGATCGTGTTCCGCGCCCTGCAGGGCTTCACCGGCGGCGCGCTGATACCGCTGGCGTTCACCATGACGCTGATCAAGCTACCCGAGCACCACCGCGCCAAGGGCATGGCCCTGTTCGCCATCACCGCCACCTTCGCCCCCTCCATCGGCCCGACACTCGGTGGCTGGCTGACCGAGAACTGGGGCTGGGAATACATCTTCTACATCAACGTGCCGCCTGGCCTGCTGATGATCGCCGGCCTGCTCTACGGCCTGGAGAAGAAGGCGCCGCACTGGGAGCTGCTGAAGACCACCGACTACGCCGGCATCGTCACCCTAGGCCTGGGCCTGGGCTGCCTGCAGGTATTTCTCGAGGAAGGCCATCGCAAGGACTGGCTGGAGTCGCAACTGATCGTCGGCCTGGGCAGCGTGGCGCTGGTCAGCCTGATCCTGTTCGTCATCCTGCAGATCTCCCGCCCGAACCCGCTGATCAACCTGGGCGTACTGCGCGAGCGCAACTTCGGCCTGGCCAGCATTTCCAGCCTGGGGCTCGGCGTGGGTCTTTATGGATCGATCTATGTGCTACCGCTGTACCTGGCGCAGATCCAGGGCTACAACGCCATGCAGATCGGCGAAGTGATCATGTGGATGGGCGTGCCGCAGCTGTTCCTGATTCCGCTGGTGCCCAAGCTGATGAAGATCATTTCGCCGAAATGGCTGTGCGCCCTGGGCTTTGCCCTGTTCGGCGCGGCGAGTTTCTTCTCCGGCGTGCTCAACCTGGACTTCGCCGGCGAACAGTTCCAGCACATCCAGATCATCCGCGCGCTGGGCCAGCCGCTGGTAATGGTCACCGTGTCGCTGATTGCCACCGCCTACATCCTGCCGCAGGACGCCGGCTCGGCCTCCAGCCTGTTCAACATCCTGCGCAACCTCGGCGGCGCCATCGGCATCGCCCTGCTCGCCACCTTGCTGGATGCCCGCGCCAAGGTCTATTTCGACTACCTGCGCGAATCCATCGTGCCGACCAACCCGCAGGTCGAGGAGCGCCTGCATCTGCTGACGCAAACCCTGGGTAGCGAACAGGCGGCACTGGCCAAGCTCAGCCAGATCGTCCATGAACAGGCGATCATCATGGCCTACAACGACGCCTTCCACTTCATCGGCATCGCCCTGGGCGTGAGCATGCTGGCGATCCTGTTGACACGGAAATTGCCGCAGAACATGGCGGGTGGTGGCGCCGCGCATTAACGCCAACACCGCCCGATCTGTAGGAGCGGCGCCCCGCCGCGAAGCGTTCGCCAGAACACCGCAAAGCCAACAGCTTCGCCCCGAGGCGGGGCTCCTACACAAATGCTGCAGGCACCGCACCACACTGTAGGAGCGGCGCCACGCCGCGAATCGTTCGCCAAAGCACCGCAAAGCCAAAAGCCTCACCCCGGGGCGAGGCTCCAACACAGACGCCACAGACAACGCTAGAGCTGTGGGAGGGGCTTCAGCCGCGACCGTCGCCGCTACGACTGCATGGATGCAGGAGGTAGAACGAAGCAGGATGCCAGAGTCGAAAGCGCCTCCCACAGTAGCCCGGATGCAATCCGGGAATCGGTTTCCGGCCGCTGGCGTTACACCTGCAACAGCCTGTCACGCAGCTTCTGAATCTCGTCGCGCATCTGCGCTGCGGCCTCGAACTCCAGATCGCGCGCCAGGGCGTACATCTTCTCTTCCAGCTGACGAATACGCTTGGTGATCTCGCTCGGCGAGCGCAATTCATTTTCATAACGAGCGCTCTCCTCCGCCGCCTTGGCCATGCCCTTGCGCTTGCTGCTGCGCGCCCCCGGCACCACGGCGCCTTCGAGGATGTCCTTGACGTCCTTCTGCACGCCCTTGGGCACGATGCCGTTGGCTTCGTTGAAGGCGATCTGCTTGGCGCGGCGCCGCTCAGTCTCGCCAATGGCGCGCTGCATTGAGCCGGTCATGTTGTCGGCGTACAGAATCGCTCGGCCGTTGAGGTTACGCGCCGCGCGACCAATGGTCTGGATCAGCGAGCGCTCACTACGCAGGAAGCCTTCCTTGTCCGCATCGAGAATCGCCACCAACGACACCTCGGGCATGTCCAGGCCCTCACGCAGCAGGTTGATCCCCACCAGCACGTCGAAGGCGCCCAGGCGCAGGTCACGGATGATCTCCACCCGTTCAACGGTATCGATGTCCGAGTGCAGGTAACGCACCTTGACGTCATGGTCACCCAGGTAATCGGTCAAGTCCTCGGCCATACGCTTGGTCAGCGTGGTGACCAACACGCGGTCACCCGCTGCCACACGCAAACGGATCTCCGAGAGCAGGTCATCCACTTGAGTGCGCGCCGGACGCACCTCGATCTGCGGGTCGACCAGGCCGGTCGGTCGCACCAACTGTTCCACCACGCGCCCGGCATGCTCGCCCTCGTAGGGCCCAGGCGTGGCGGAGACGAAAATGGTCTGCGGGCTGGCCGCCTCCCACTCCTCGAAACGCATCGGTCGGTTATCCAGCGCAGAAGGCAGACGGAAGCCGTATTCCACCAGCGTCTCCTTGCGAGAACGGTCGCCCTTGTACATGGCGCCAACCTGCGGCACCGAGACGTGGGACTCGTCGATCACCAGCAGCGCTTCGTCCGGCAGGTAGTCATACAGCGTGGGTGGCGGTGCGCCGGACGGGCGGCCCGACAGGTAGCGTGAGTAGTTCTCGATTCCGTTGCAATAGCCGAGCTCGAGGATCATCTCCAGATCGAAGCGCGTGCGCTGCTCCAGACGCTGCGCCTCCACCAGCTTGTTCGCCCCGCGCAGGTACTCCAGGCGCTGCTGCAGCTCGACCTTGATCAGCTCAACCGCCTCCAGCAGAGTTTCACGCGGCGTGACGTAGTGGCTCTTGGGATAGAAGGTGAAGCGCGGCAGCTTCTGGATCACCTCCCCGGTCAGCGGATCGAAGGCGCTTATGCTTTCCACCTCGTCATCGAACAACTCGACGCGAATGGCTTCCAGATCCGATTCCGCCGGGAAGACATCGATCACATCACCGCGCACGCGGAAAGTGGCACGGGCGAAGTCCATGTCGTTGCGCGTGTACTGCAGCTCGGCCAAGCGGCGCAGCAGCGCGCGCTGATCCATCTTGTCGCCACGGTCGAGGTGCAGCACCATTTTCAGGTACTCCTCCGGGCTACCCAAGCCATAGATCGAGGACACGGTGCAGACCACGATCACGTCCTTGCGCTCGATCAGCGCCTTGGTCGCCGACAGGCGCATCTGCTCGATATGGTCGTTGATCGAGGCATCCTTCTCGATGAAGGTGTCCGACGACGGCACATAGGCTTCCGGCTGGTAGTAGTCGTAGTAGGAGACGAAGTACTCCACCGCGTTGTTCGGGAAGAACGCCTTGAACTCGCCGTAGAGTTGCGCCGCCAGGGTCTTGTTCGGCGCCAGGACCAAGGTCGGGCGCTGCACCTGAGCGATCACGTTGGCGATGGAGAAGGTCTTGCCCGAGCCGGTCACACCCAGCAGGGTCTGGTGCGAAAGCCCCGCCTCCAGCCCCTCGACCATCTGCCGGATCGCCTCGGGCTGATCGCCGGCAGGTTTGAAGCGGGTCACCAACTGAAACTCGGACATGCAGTACCTCGACAAATGGCTGTGACGCATCCTGTCGGACCGCGTCAAAAGCCATGAATTGCGGGGCGATTCGGCGATAGGTCCAGGTAGAGTCGAATTACCTGGCAAAAGGCCTTAATTCAGGGCTTTGCGCTGTCGCCCCCTGGATTCAGGGTCGTTATACTAACGCCCCGTTTACGCGCCCCCTAGCGCTTTTGTCGGGGACGCCTGGCCACCCACCCCTCACTCGAGTTGCCGCACCCATCATGAGTCTCTTCTCTGCCGTCGAAATGGCTCCGCGCGATCCCATCCTGGGCCTCAACGAAGCATTCAACGCCGACACCCGCACCACCAAGGTCAACCTTGGTGTGGGCGTCTACTACAACGAGGAGGGGCGAATTCCGCTGCTGCGCGCCGTCGCAGAAGCCGAAAAGACACGTATCGAGGCCCATGCTCCACGTGGCTACCTGCCGATCGAAGGCATCGCCGCCTATGACAAGGCCGTGCAGGAACTGCTGTTCGGCAAGGGCGCAGCCCTGATCGAAGCCGGCCGCGTGATCACCACCCAGGCCCTGGGCGGTACCGGCGCACTGAAGATCGGTGCCGACTTCCTCAAGCGCCTGCTGCCGGACGCCACCGTGGCCATCAGCGACCCAAGCTGGGAAAACCACCGCGCCCTGTTCGAATCCGCCGGTTTCCCGGTGCAGAACTACCGTTACTACGATCCGTTCAGCAACGGCGTGAATCGTGGCGGCATGCTCGAAGACCTGCGCAACCTGCCGGCCCGCTCCATCGTCGTGCTGCACGCCTGCTGCCACAACCCGACAGGCGTCGACCTGCAGTTGGAAGACTGGAAAGCCGTGCTGGACGTGCTGCGCGAGCGTGAGCACGTGCCTTTCCTCGATATCGCCTACCAGGGCTTTGGCGACGGCATCGAGCAGGACGCCGAAGCCGTGCGCCTGTTCGCCGAGTCAGGCCTGGAATTCTTCGTCTCCAGCTCCTTCTCCAAGTCGTTCTCGCTGTACGGCGAGCGCGTCGGCGCCCTGTCGCTGGTCACCGCCAGCCGCGAAGAGTCGACTCGCGTGCTGTCGCAGCTCAAGCGCGTGATCCGCACCAACTACTCCAACCCGCCGACCCACGGCGCCACAGTAGTCGCCAGCGTGCTCAACAGCCCCGAGCTGCGCGCCATGTGGGAAGCCGAGCTGGGTGAAATGCGCGACCGCATCCGCAGCATGCGCCTGGCCATGGTCGAGCAACTGGCCGCACTGGGCGCCAAGCGTGACTTCGGCTTCGTCGCCGAGCAACGTGGCATGTTCTCCTACTCCGGCCTCACCGTGGAGCAAGTGGAACGCCTGAAGGAAGAGTTCGGCATCTACGCCGTCGGTACTGGCCGCATCTGCGTCGCCGCGCTGAACAAGGGCAACCTGGACAGCGTCACCCGTGCGATCCACGCCGTGCTGTAAGCCTCTGCGATAAACAAAAACGCCGGCCCATAAGCCGGCGTTTTTGTATGCATCAAATGACTGTAGGAGCGGCGCCCCGCCGCGAAGCGTTCACAGAGCACCGCAAAAGCAAAAACTTCGCCCCGGGGCTGGACTCCTACACAGCCCCCGCAGGCACCGCACCACCCTGTAGGAGCGGCGCCCCGCCGCGATCCGTGCAGGAATGGCAGCCATCGCGGCCAAAGCCCCTCCCACGACACCCTCGCTGAACACCCGAATTCTAACCACCTAGATATCGCGGCAAAGTGTTGACTTCTCTTTTTTAATCAGTAACATACGCGCCGTTGTTCCGCGATAGCTCAGTCGGTAGAGCAAATGACTGTTAATCATTGGGTCCCTGGTTCGAGTCCAGGTCGCGGAGCCAAATTCAAAAGCCCAGCCTAGCGCTGGGTTTTTTATTGCCTGCTAACTCTCACCAGGGACTACGTCCCAGGTTATTCGCTTCGCTCACCCCTTCGGGGCCGCGCTAAAGCGCGTTCAGCTGTGCTGTCGAATCCAGGTCGTGGAGCCAATTTCAAGAACCCAGCCTAGTGCGGTTTTTTTATTGCCTGCGAACTCTCACCAGGGATCATGTCCCAGGTTATTCATCTCCCTAAAGGAGACCACCGCACCTGTAGGAGCCGCGCCCCGCGGCGAATAGCGGCCATTCCCCGATAACCAATCCCCTCACACAAAACCCTCGCCCTACAAAAACGAAAAGGCCGGTCAAAAGACCGGCCCAGACAACAACGCCGCCAGGCGTCAGTTAATAATCAGCTTGTCGCGATTCTTCTCCAGCGTCGCCTCGCCGATACCTTTCACCTCCAACAACTCGTCGACCGAGGCGAAATTACCGTGCTCCTCCCGGTAAGCCACAATCGCCTGCGCCTTGGTCGCACCAATCCC